>ERZ857521.22-NODE-22-length-220231-cov-22.569113_pt1 | contig 220231 bp, 127 predicted proteins | sample MGYA00519701_ERZ857521 | MGnify/ENA primary metagenome ERZ857521 (study PRJEB31778, sample SAMEA3449346) | human gut metagenome | biome: human gut; feature: human-associated habitat; material: faeces | place: United Kingdom | collected 2010/2012 ...
TATAGAGCTGAGTTTAAACATCGAATTTACTAATTGGATGTTTGCGGACATTCATTTTTTATTATTATCCGATGTGGATTTATCGTCACCCCACGCTACGCCCCGTCACGTCTCACGTAACAACCTGTTGCCCGTAAGTTCTCAATCATCCTGCACCGCATCCAGAACAAGCCCCGTCTCAGACGCACCCATACCGGGCAGCACGCATGCCGGCGTCTTTATGCGATTCATATCCGTCAGACAATCAGACATCTTCTGCCGTCACGGCGATGCTTCGGCGGACACGATACGGACACGCCACCGCTGTTCCGCGCCACGTGCAGGGCGCGCAAGACATATCATATATTTCACGAAACATCCTCATTTCCATATTCTTACACCAACGTCCCGACATAAACACACAACATCACGAGAAAAGTATCATAAGACGACAAAATAGTATCTGAAAACCTCCGGCATATCCGTTAATTTTGCATCCGGAACTCTAAACAACAATTTTATACTAATCTAAAAAAACAAGATGTTTATGAAACAAAAAATTCTACTTGCCGTCTTGTCACTGCTCTGCGCCACATTCGCGACAGCTGCGACAATAGACGTAAAGACCAATCTGTGGACCGGAATACAGGAAATTACCGACGCATGGGGCGGCGCACGGGCTATAGGAGCCGACAAGCTGTCGCAGGTCGCAGCCGGCGACGAGATTGCGATAACCGTCACCGCCATATCGCAGACAGCCGATTATCCGCAGATATCACTGCGTAAGACTGAGGGATGGGCACAGTTTGAACCGCCCGTAGGAGTATTGTTGTCGCAAGACAACGTCCTGCCTTACGAGGCACGCATAATCCTTACCGAGGATGTCGCCGCAGAGCTGAAAGCCAACGGATGCGTGATAACCGGATGCGGATTCACGATGGAGAGCATAGACCTCGTACAGAAGAAAGAACTGGGCGAGGGAGAGAAAGGCAATCCGGTGCACAACGTGTGGACTGGCAGCAAGAAAATAGACTGGTCGGCAGGCGTGACAGACGGATGGCTCGCCGTGCCTTCATCGTCGTTCTCCGAGGCTCAGACAGGCTGGAAGGTGCGTTTCAACTTCTCCGGGCTCGCCATCGGCGCGCAGGGACACATATCCACAGGCAGCTGGCAGGATATGCCCGACGCCACAGAATACCTGTCTCTCACGGCATCTTATTTCGAGTTCGACATCACCGACGCCATGCTCGCCGAACTGCAAGGCAACGGATGTGTCGTGTCGGGCATAGGATTCACCCTGACAGGCATCGACCTCATCGACCCGACTCAGATTCCCGCGTTTGTATGCACACTCGACAACAGCAGCGTGAAATGCTGGGAGAAGGGCGAGCAACCGCAGATAAGCGTCACAATACAGAGCCTCGAGGCCAAGGACATGACCACTACCGTAAGTCTGAAACTGAGAACCGACAAATATGAGGACGTGACAACCGACAGCAAGGAAGTGACCGTCGCCGCCGGAGAGACACAGACCGTGACGTTCCCTCTGACTCTCACGCCGGGCTTCTATCACGCCGTGGTGGAGGCGAACCACAGTCTGCTGCGCGACTTCAACATAGGTTACGACCCTACGTCCATCGTCTCAGAACCCGACATGCAGCCGGACTTCAACGAGTTCTGGACCAAAGCCAAATCCGACCTCGCAGCCGTAGCACCCGAATACAAACTGACCAAGATAGAAGAGAAATCGACCGCAAAGCGCAACGTGTATCTCGTAGAGATGAAATCTGTGGACAACGGCGACGGACAGCCCGTCACCATACGCGGCTACTACGCCGAGCCGGTGGCTGAAGGCACTTATCCCGTGCTTATAACCCAGAACGGTTACGACATCGACACGTCCTCAGAGCCATGGTGTCCGGAAGGCGACAGCAACCCTGAGTGGATAGAACTCGTGATGAGCAACCGCGGACAGCTGATAAACAACCGCGAGCCTTACAAGGATGAAAACAGCTTCTACGGCGACTGGTTCGCCTATAACTTCGGCAACAAGGACACATACTATTACCGCGGTGCATACATGGACGTGGTGCGTTCAATCGACTTCATCTGCTCACGCGACAAAGCCCAGAAGGACAATATCTTCATGACCGGCGGCTCACAGGGCGGAGCGTTCACGATAGCCGGCGCCGCTCTCGACAACCGACTGAACGCCATCGCTCCGAGCATACAGTTCATGGGCGACTTCCCCGACTATTTCCAGGTGGGAGCATGGCCTACCTCCGTGGCAAGAGAGAAACAGAGTCAGCTCGGAATGGACGATGAACAGATGTACAGATTCCTTTCCTACTTCGACACCAAGAATCTCGCAACGCTCGTCACCTGCCCGGTCATCACGGCCATCGGACTGCAAGACCCGATATGTCCGCCGCACACCAACTTCGCGCCATACAACAACCTGAAGGTCGGCGACCGTCAATATGTGGTGAACACAGAGTGCCAGCACGAGACTCCTGCCGAATGGTATAACATCTGCATGGACTTCTTCAAGGCACACATGAATGTCGGCGGAACCGACGGAATAAGCGACACGACAACCGCTGACGATGCGGCAGCCGACGGACAGGCTTATAATCTCTCAGGAATGCGCGTCGGCAACGATCACAAAGGCATAGTGATTGTTGACGGAAAGAAATACCTATGGAAATAAATATATATAAATAAAGCGCCGACATACGCCATGAAAGCGGAACCGGACATCGCTCCAAAGCCTGCCAAAGGCTGCGGGCGGGCCTCCGGTCCCGCTTTCTTTTTATGTATATCAACACACGTCTGATACCACCACAACACGACTGCAACAACAATTTCACGCATTATTAGCACGCGCCTTTGCCCCCATATCAGAAAAAAGTAGTAACTTCGCAGCCGAATTCAATTAAATACGTATTTAAGAAATGTCATTAAAATGTGGTATCGTCGGATTGCCTAACGTTGGCAAATCGACTCTTTTCAACTGTCTGTCGAACGCTAAGGCACAGGCAGCCAACTTTCCTTTCTGCACCATCGAGCCCAATGTGGGCGTGATAACAGTGCCCGACGAGAGGCTCACACGCCTCGCCGAGATAGTACATCCGGGACGCATAGTGCCCGCTACATGCGAGATTGTGGACATAGCCGGACTGGTGAAGGGCGCAAGCAAGGGCGAAGGACTGGGCAACAAGTTCCTAGGCAACATACGTGAGACCGACGCCATAATACATGTGCTGCGCTGCTTCGACGACGACAACATCGTGCGCGAGGGCGGTGCCGCAGTAAACCCGCTGGAAGACAAGGAGATAATAGACACCGAGCTGCAGCTCAAGGACCTCGAGACAATAGAGAGCCAGCTCGCAAAACAACAGAAAGTGGCATCGGTAGGAGGCAACAAGGACGCCAAGATAGCCGTCGGCGTGCTCGAGGCTTACAAGGCTGCACTCGACAAAGGACTCAATGCCCGCACCGTGACTTTCGAGAGCAAGGAGGAGCTTAAGGTCGCTCACGACCTGTTCCTGCTCACTGCCAAGCCGGTGCTCTACGTGTGCAACGTGGACGAAGCAAGTGCGAAGACCGGCAACAAATATTCTGACGCCGTGGCTGAAGTGGCAAAGGCAGAAGGCGCCGAGATGCTCGTCATAGCAGCCAAGACCGAAGAAGATATTGCCGGACTCGACACCTATGAGGACAAGCAGATGTTCCTCGAGGAGCTCGGACTGGAGGAGAGCGGCGTGAACCGTCTGATAAAGAAAGCCTACGCGCTGCTCAATCTCGAGACATTCATCACCGCTGGCGAGATGGAGGTGAAGGCATGGACCTATCACAAGGGCTGGAAGGCTCCGCAGTGTGCCGGAGTGATACACACCGACTTCGAGAAAGGATTCATCCGTGCAGAGGTAATCAAGTACGAGGACTACATAAAATATGGTTCGGAAGCAGCTGTGCGCGAGGCCGGAAAGCTTGCCATCGAGGGTAAGGACTACCTGGTGCAGGACGGCGACATAATGCACTTCCGCTTCAACGTCTGAACATCCACACAACCGCAGCATACGCAAGGCCGTGAGCCTCACGCAGACTGAACATAAGAAAACCAACCACACAAACAGCAACTTATGAACGCAAACCTATCATACATACTGTGGAACCCGGACGACACGGCGCTCCGCATAGGCAGCTTCGCCATGCACTGGTATTCGCTCTGCTGGCTCATCGGACTTGTTCTGGCCTATCTCATAGTAAGAAGGCTGTATAAGGAACAGAAGATAAAGGACGAGCTGTTCGACCCGCTGTTCCTCTACTGCTTCATCGGAATACTCGTCGGAGCACGCCTGGGACACTGTCTGTTCTATCAGCCCGACGTATATCTCTCCTCGTGGAAACACTTCGTAGAGATGTTCCTGCCAATCGAGTTCACCGGAAACAGCGACTGGCACTTCACAGGCTACCGCGGTCTGGCGTCTCACGGCGGCACATTCGGACTGATGATAGCCCTCTGGCTCTATGTAAGAAGGACCAAGCTGAACATCTGGCGCGTGCTAGACAACATAGCGATAGCCACACCTGCCACGGCGTTCTTCATCCGTATAGGCAACCTGATGAACTCCGAGATAATCGGTAAGCCGACCGACGTGCCATGGGCGTTCATATTCGAGCAGGTGGATATGCTGCCCCGCCATCCCGGACAGCTCTACGAGGCACTGGCCTACGCCGTGCTCATGTTCATCGGATGGGCTCTCTACCGCCGCCGTCCGCAGCGTGTGGGCACAGGTTTCTTCTTCGGACTCTGCCTGACGTATATCTTCACGGCGCGCTTCCTCATAGAGTTCACCAAGGAGATACAGGAACCCTTCGAGGCCGCGCTGCCCATAAACATGGGTCAGATTCTCAGTCTGCCGTTCATAGCCATAGGCATCGCCTGCATGGCGGGTGGCAAATGGATGAAGCGTCTGGGCACGGAAAAATGACGGGGAAAACCGTTCAGAATATTGAGGAAATAAAATCACAGATAAGGAAAATAGGGGAAATTTATGGAAAATTTCCCCTATTTTTATGTTATTATGCGAAAATAATAATATATTTGCGACATAAACAATGCCGCAGATGATTGAGAAGACACCCGAACTCAGCTTTAAAGACAAACAGGAAGCCGTCAGACTGATTTTCGACAATACCATAACACCGCTGTTGAAGAGAATCAGCAACGAGTATTGTTATTGGGACAAGGTGAAATATCTCGCCCCCGAAGGAGTCAGTGCCAAGGCATTATGGCAGGCTGTAAAGCTGCAACGCATGGCAAATGCAAAGTCTGTAAGATTCGGCAACTACACCTTCCGCTTCACCATAACCGAACACATGCTTGCACTGCTCCACGAATTCGACATGAACATGGGCGGCAACCTCGGCACAAGCAGTCTGATACCCGAAAGCGACAAGAACTTCTATCTCGTCAGCTCAATCATGGAGGAGGCCATCGCCTCAAGCCAGATGGAAGGCGCATCGACAACAAGAAAGGTGGCAAAAGAGATGCTGCGCAAGAACCAGAAGCCGAGAGACAAGAGCCAGCAGATGATTGCCAACAACTACGCAACCATAAACTATCTGTCTGAAAACAGGCAGGACAGATTCTCAGTGGATAAACTTCTCACAATACACAGATACATATCGTCGGGCACTCTCGAACGGCAGGAGGATGAAGGCTGCCTGCGCAAGACCGACGACATAGTGGTGATGGACGGCATAACGGGCGAGATAGCCTACACTCCACCTTCACACGACGAGGTGGAAACACTGCTCGAAGCTCTTTGCCAATTTGCCGACAACGACGATCCCGACAGCTTCATCCATCCGATCATAAAAGGAATCATCATCCACTTCATGCTGGCTTTCATCCATCCGTTTGTAGATGGCAACGGCCGTACGGCTCGCTCGCTGGTCTATTGGTATCTGATGAAAAAGGGATATTGGCTCACCGAATATCTGTCTATATCGAGAATTATATACCGCAACAAGAAACAATACGAGAAAGCGTTTCTATATACGGAGGCCGACGAATACGACCTGTCTTATTTCATACAATTCAACCTCATAACAATGAAGCGTGCCTACGAGGAACTCAAGGCTTATCTGCAACGCAAGATAACAGAACGCGACAATCTTACCGGACTAAGAGGCATCAAGGGAATCAACCTGCGACAAGCACACATCATAAACGATCTCTACAAGAACAGCGGCAACATAATAACCGCCAAAGAGATTGCCATGCAGTTTGCTGTGACAGACAAGACGGCAAGAACCGACCTGCAGTCGCTCGTGCGGCTGGGACTGATGAGCGAGGTAGCGCTCAACAACAGAATGACGGGATATGTACGGTCAGACAATTTTGACGATATCATAAAAGAACTGAGGAAAGGAAATTAGGGGAAATTTTCTGAAAATTTCCCCTATTTTCCGTATATACGTGTATCTGTATGGCGCAGACAACGCATCAACAGTCTTTCTGATGATGCGCGAAATAATGTCTCTCGCGGCTTTTCAGACATTCAATGTAAAGTTTATAAGGAATATATGCACAAACGGCTCAGACGGGCTTAAAATGCCGTATATGGCATATTTCCGGCATGTACAACGTATAAAGACGGGTGGAAAAGAGCATTCACCGCTATTTTTATATCCTTTCTGTCACGGCAATCCTCCTTCTTCATCCCTTCCGCTCATGCTTTACGCCCCACTCCATCCACGTCACTGCGACATCATCGTGCGCCGCCCGAACAGCCACCACCGCCATAGCTTAATCCGATATCGTTCTTGCATATTTATGCAAAAGCCATCATGACATAATGAATAAATATTCACGTCAACTCGAAAATACGCGCGTTTTTTCGAGCAACAGTCTCTTCGGTCGCAAATTCGCGAGTTTTGAGAGGGTTGCGCATCGCATTGACAGTCAGTCACTTGCATTTTCCGGCGTTCCGATAGCCGTCATACTGCACTGCGATATGGCCCGTTTCAGCCTCTGATATGGGCCATTTCGTGCCCCGATATGCCCAATATCACACCCTGATAAAGCCCGTTTCGCAACGCGATAAAGCCTTTTTCGCGCGACTGCCGTATAAAAACCGGCCGGCAGAGAAGAGAAAACGGGGGCGCAGAAAAATTCATAACGTCTGATAAAGGCATTATCGGCACGCTCCGTTTTCTATTTTGAGAAAATATTTTGTCAAGATTTTTTACTGTCAAAAATGTATATTTATACAGATTCAAAGCATTATACACTATATCAGAACCGCCGCCGACGATGATCCGGAAGCGGCTGAACGGGCAATATACCACGCGAGAATGATTATCATCCCACGCAGAAAATACGGTACATACGACGGCAGTTGACAGCCGTCATCACACAACCGTCACGGACAAAGGACTGAAACACCGCACACCGGCATTTTATTCATAACATAAACATACGGCAAAGGTCGGCGACGGAGATTTTTTTAGTAACTTTGTCCGCAGCATAAACAAATAACCAACATAACCTATAATGAACTCAAAAGCTATCATTTGGACACTGTCGGGCCTCATCGCGCTTTCATCTTGCGCATCTAAAAGCAAGCAGACAAGCGATGAGGTGCTCCAGTCCATCCCGTTCCAGCAGGTCACGCTGCAGGACAACTTCTGGCTTCCACGCCTCAAGACACAGAAAGAAGTACTCGTTCCGTTCGCCCTCGACAAGGTGCGCCCGGCAATAGACAACCTGCGCAAGACCGGCAACTACCTGCACGGAGTGAAGGACGAGCTGCCGTTTCCACACCGTTTCGTGGCTTCCGACCTGTACAAGGTGATGGAAGGTGCCGCCTATCTGCTCACCCTGGAGAAAGACGCCAAGCTCGAACACACAATGGACAGCATAATAGACCTCATCGGACGGGCGCAGCAGGACGACGGTTATCTGTATGAGTCGCACATAACAGGCGTGTCGGCCAACCACGAGCACTGGGGAGGCGGAGGCATGGGCGACAAACCTTACTCATGGGTTGTGCACAGTCACGAGCTCTACAACATGGGACACATGTACGAGGGTGCCGTGGCTTACTATCAGGCCACGGGCAAAGACAAGTGGCTGAAGATAGCTGAGAAGAGCGCAAGACACATCAACCACGTATTCTTCGAGGGCGACCCGAACTACAACGGAGGCAAACCCGTGAATCAGGCACCGGGACATGAGGAGATAGAACTGGCGCTTGTCAAGCTGTTTCATGCCACAGGCGACTCGCTATATCTCAACATGGCGAAGCGGTTCATCGATATACGAGGAGTGACATACAAGCCCGAGGGCGACGGAGTGATGAGTCCGAGCTACGCACAGCAGCATCTGCCCGTGCGCCAACAGACCAAGGCCGTGGGCCACGCCGTACGCGCAACATACCTGTATTCGGGCATGGCGGACGTCATGGCACAGACTGGCGACCAGACGCTGCGCCCCGCACTCGACAGCATATGGGCAAACATCGTTGACACACGCATGCACATCACCGGCGGACTGGGCGCCGTGCACGGCATAGAAGGCTTCGGTCCGGAGTATCTGCTGCCCAATAAGGACGCCTACAACGAGACGTGCGCTGCCGTAGGAAACGTGATGTTCAACTTCCGGATGTTCATGGCAGAGAAGGACGCTAAATACATCGACGTGGCCGAAGTTGCGCTATATAACAACGTGCTCGCCGGTGTCAATCTCGAGGGCAACAAATTCTTCTACGTCAATCCGCTCGAGACTGACGGCCGGACAGCGTTCAACCAGGGCGTGAAAGGCCGCTCGCCGTGGTTCGGCACAGCCTGCTGCCCGTCGAACATAGCGCGACTGATACCGCAGATTCCGGGCATGATGTACGCCTATACGGACAACGACATATACTGCACATTCTATGCCGGCACATCGACCGTGATTCCGTTGAAGAAAGGAAAGGTAAGTGTGAACCAGCAGACCGAATATCCCTTCGACGAGACAATACGTATGGAGGTGAATCCCGAAGGCGGAAAACAGAAGTTCGCAATGCACCTGCGCATCCCGACATGGGCCGGCACGCAGTTTGTTCCGGGCAAGCTCTACTCTTATGTCAACGCAAGACCGGCCGAATGGAAGCTGCTCGTGAACGGCGAGGAGGTAAAGGCCGTGCCTGAAAAAGGATTTGTCACCATCGACCGCACTTGGAAACAGGGCGACCGTGTGGAGTTGCGCCTGCCCATGGAGGTGCATTACAACAAGGCGTTGCCGCAGGTTGAGGACGACAGGGGACGCCTGTGCGTCACGCGCGGACCGCTCGTATATTGTGCCGAAGCGGTGGATAACGCGGCAATGCCGGCAAGCTACGTACTCTCGCCAGAGGCAGGAGCAAGCGTGAAAAAGGCCGACAGCGGACTGCTCAAAGGCATAGACTTCGTGACGATTAAGGCACACTCGGTTCAGGAGGAAAGCAACGGCAACCTCACCATGGTGCCCTACTACGCATGGGACAACCGCGGCGACGATGCAATGATAGTCTGGATGGCCGACAACGACGAGCTGGCAAAGGCATCCATACCCGTCATACCGGAATACATCGCCGACGTAACAGCCACCCACACATTCGATCAGGACGACGTGCTCGCAATGGTAACGAACGGCTATCCCGCCAATTCCTTCGACACATCCATACCGCGCTGGACAAGCTGGCCGCAGAAAGGAAAAGAGCAGACAGTGGAACTGAAGCTCAAACGACCGCTCAAGCTGCAAAGTCTTTCGGTGTATTGGTACGACGATAACGGCGGCGTGCAGGTACCGAAGTCATGGACCATGGAGTATAAGGAGAACGGAGAGTGGAAGCAGTTCCCCATCTACGTCACCGACGAATATCGTGTGCTGAAAGACCAATACAACATGGTGCACCCCGGCGAGGACATCATGGCTGAGGCATTAAGGCTGCACATCGTTCCGAAAGCCTACGCCGCGGCAGGCATTCTGAGCGTGCAGATAGAAGAAGCGAAGTAGAAACACTGCACAGAAAAGCATAAAAACGGAATGTCCGCGACGGGTATCAGGCACACCGTCGCGGACATTCTGTTTATTCGCGCCGTCGGATGCACGACGTAAAGTCAGTAGAGCTGCATCTCAAGATCCACCACATCGAGCCAACGTCCGAACTTATAGCCCACGTTGTGGAAGTGTGACGCCTGCACGAAACCCAATTTCTTATGGAGCGCAATGCTCGGTTCGTTGCATCCGGTGATGCAAGCCACGAGCACGCGGCAGCCCTTGTCACGACACGCTTCTATGAGTCTCTGCATGAGCGACGTACCTATTCCTCTGCCGCCGGAGCCGTGAGCCACATACACCGTGGTCTCAAACGTGTTGGCAAAGGCCGCGCGCTCCTTCCACGGATGGGCATAGCAGTAACCCTCCACCACCCCGTTCTCCTCATAAACGAAGTAAGGACACGAGGCAGATATGTCCTTCACACGCTGCGCCATCTGCTCTACGGTGAGCGCCTTTGTCTCAAACGTCTCCACACCCTCGGTGATGTAGCGGTTGTATATCTCGGTTATCCGCCGCACATCCTTTTCTTCAACAAATCTGATCATATCGTTCAAGCGTTTTTTATAACCATAATATCAGCCACACGTCAGGCTCAGGCCTTAGCCCCTGACGTCTTGGCCGTGGCGTTTATCTCGTGCTCTGCCTTCTTGCATACGCCCACAATCATGTCGCAGGCATCCTCAAGAGATATGCGGGCAGTGTTCACAACAACGTCGTAATGATGCGGGTCGTCCCACTTCTGACCTGTATAATACTCGTAGTGAGTGGCTCTTGCACGGTTCGTACGCCTTATCTCGTTCAACGCTTTCACGCTGTCCATCTTGTATTCCTCGCTGCAACGCTCCACTGCAGTAGGCTCGTCTGAGCAACAGAACACGCGTACCACGCCGCGGAAATCCCTCAACACGAAGTCGGCACAACGTCCCACGATGACACACGGCTCCTTTTCCGCCAGCGTATCCACAATCTTGCTCTCGGCAAGAAACAGCACATCGTCGTCAGACAATCCGCGTCCTGCATGCGAGCCATAACCCTGCGAGAGTATGCACTTGAGCCAGAAGTCAGGTATGTTCTGCTCGTTCTTCTTTATGTAATCCTCGTTAATGCCACTGTCGCGCGCCGCCATCTTTATGAATTCACGGTCGTAGAGCTTCACACCGAGCTTCGAGGCAAGCATCTCTCCCAACCTGTGGCCGCCGCTTCCGAGCTCACGCGCTATGGTCACCACAATGTGCTTACTGGTAGCCATGGCCTTGGCAGCAGCCTTGCCTGAGTAGCCCAGCAGGCTGTCGAGAACGCGGGTGTAAGGCGTAAGGAAATGAACTATCGGGCCGACAAGCAATGCCGCGGCGACCGTACCCTCGCGCACACCTTTTATACCGTCGAGGAATATCCATGAGAATATGCATGCCACCAGCACGTTGGCGATGTCGAAGCCGAGCTTCACGTAACCGAAATCACCCTTTATCTTGCGTGCCAGCACCCTCACGAAGAACTCGCCGGCAACCATTGCCACGTCGGCCTTCACCTCGAGAGTTATTCCTACGGCAAGTATAACGCATCCGGCAAGCATGCTTATGAACTTGAAGAAATAGGCATCAGGCGCAAGCCACGACAGCGAATTCATGGATATGTCGATGAACGTACCGAAACACAGAGTTATAGGAATCTGAAGAAGATACATGCGAAGCTCCGCCCGAAGCTGCTCACGGGTCATGAGCAACAAATCGCACAATATGAAAAAGGCATTCATGAGGATGGTCCATTGTCCCATGGTCAGCGGAGTGATCATACTGAGCACATAGTTCACACTCGTGATAGGCGATGTACCGAGCAGCGCCCTCGTGATGAAGGCAATACCGTATGCGTTGATAAACACTGACACGAAGAACAGAATGTAACGCCGCGTAAGATATTTTTTTGTTGTTTGCATAGATAAATGATTTATTGTTGTTATTCCGGCTTATGGTCGGACTTATATTATCACACAACCGAGCTCATGCCATCACACGACAGAACTGCCATTGTCAGACTGCCGGACGTGTGTGATCAGGCATCCTGACACACACCGTAGGACAACCGAGCCATTGTTATACAGTATCTTAGGACGCACCGCGTCCGCTATGTTCAGGCGGGGCGCCTTGCCCCGCCATTCAGGAATAAGTATCAAAAACAAACAGATGTGCTGACGCAACCGCATCACTTACCTGTCACAATCTTCTTTATCTCGTTGAGTTTGTTGAGAGCCTCAACAGGTGTAAGGTTGTTTATGTCGAGCCCGAGTATCTCGTCGCGTATCTGACACAGCACAGGGTCGTCCAGTTGGAAGAAGCTGAGCTGCATTCCCTCGCGCGTCATGTTTATCTTCTCTGCCGAAGGCTTGCCCACGCTTCCCACCTGGGAGTTGTCGGCCTCGAGCTCCTTCAGTATCACTTCGGCACGCTTCACGATGCTGCGCGGCATGCCGGCAATCTCTGCCACGTGTATTCCGAACGAGTGCTCGGAGCCTCCGCGCATGAGCTTGCGCAGGAAGATGACCTTTCCGTCAACCTCCTTCACGCTCACGTTGTAGTTCTTTATGCGCGAGAAGTTCTTCTCCATCTCGTTCAGTTCATGGTAGTGTGTGGCGAAAAGCGTGCGTGCACGTGCCTTGGGATGCTCGTGCAGATATTCCACGATGGCCCACGCTATGGAAATGCCGTCGTATGTCGACGTGCCGCGTCCCAGCTCGTCGAAGAGCACCAGCGAGCGCGGCGTGACGTTGTTCAGTATGTTCGCCGCCTCGGTCATCTCAACCATGAACGTCGATTCGCCCAGCGATATGTTGTCCGATGCGCCCACACGGGTGAATATCTTGTCCACCAGACCTATTCTCGCGCTCTCTGCCGGCACGAAACAACCCGTCTGTGCCAACAGCACTATGAGCGCCGTCTGACGCAGCAGAGCCGACTTACCGGCCATGTTGGGACCTGTTATTATCATTATCTGCTGACGCTCGGTGTCCAGCTCTATGTCGTTGGGCACGTAACGCTCGCCCACCGGCAGCTGCGTCTCTATCACCGGATGGCGTCCGCCCTTTATCTCCAGCACGTCGTCGTCGGCAATCACCGGTCTGACGTAGTTGTTCTCCTCCGCCGTCTTGGCAAACGAGAGCAGACAGTCGAGGCGCGCCACGATGTTGGCATTTATCTGAATCTGCGGTATATATTCGCCCGCTGCGACCACGAGCTCGTTGAACAGGCGCGTCTCAAGAGCGAGAATCTTCTCGTCGGCACCCATTATCTTCTCCTCATATTCCTTCAGCTCCTGCGTGATGTAGCGCTCGGCGTTTGCCAGAGTCTGCTTTCTCACCCAGTCGGCAGGCACCTTGTCCTTGTAGGTGTTGCGCACCTCGAGGTAGTAACCGAACACGTTGTTGTAGCCTACCTTCAGCGATGCTATGCCCGTCTGCTCGGTCTCGCGCTCCTGTATCTGCATCAGATAGTCGCGTCCGCCGCGCGATATGGCCCTGAGTTCGTCGAGCTCGGGCGAGAAACCGTCGGCTATCACCCCACCCTTGCTCACGAGCTGCGGCGGGTCGGGCTGAATCTCGCGCCCTATTCTGTCGCGCAGGTTCTCGCAGAGGTTAATCTGCGCGCCGATGTTCTCAAGTATCTTGTTGCCCGAATGGCTGCACGCCGACTTCAGCGGCACCATTGCCTGCAGAGCCACCCTGAGCTGAACGAGCTCGCGCGGCGACACTCTTCCCACCGCCACCTTTGATATGATGCGCTCGATGTCGCCCATGCGGTGGAGCTGCTCGTCGGCCATCTGACGGAAGTCCGGCTTGCGGAAGAAGTGCTCCACTATGTCCAGACGGTCTTCTATCTGCCTTGCGTCCTTCAGCGGAAAGACTATCCAGCGCTTCAGCATACGTCCGCCCATCGGCGTTACGGTGCGGTCTATCACGTCGAGCAGCGACGATCCGTCCTCCTGCATGGAGTGAAGAAGCTCGAGCGAGCGTATGGTGAACTTGTCGAGCCGCACATACCGCTCCTCCTCTATGCGTGCGAGCGACGTGATGTGAGAGATGTGCGTGTGCTGGGTCATCTCGAGATATTGCAGGATGACGCCCGAGGCAATCACCCCACTGTGCAGATGCTCCACGCCGAAACCCTTCAGCGAGTGTGTGCCGAAGTGGCGCAGCAGCTTCTGTCGTGCGCTCTGCTCGGTGAACATCCACTCGTCCAGCTCGAACACACACCATCGTGTACCGAACCGTTGTTCGAATTCCTGACGGCACGACTTCTCGTAGAGCACCTCCTTGGGCTGGAAACTGCCGAGCAGTTTCTCCACATAGTCGGCCGTACCCTCGCCGGTGAGGAACTCGCCGGTGGATATATCGAGAAACGCCACACCGCATGCCGACCGTCCGAAGTGCACGGCCGCCAGGAAGTTGTTCTCCTTATAGTTCAGCACATTGTCGCCCATTGCCACGCCGGGAGTCACCAGTTCGGTGATGCCGCGCTTCACGAGAGTCTTCGTAAGTTTGGGATCTTCCAGCTGGTCGCATATAGCCACGCGTCTGCCCGCCCTTATGAGCTTGGGCAGATAGGTGTCGAGCGCATGATAAGGAAAGCCTGCCATCTCCGTAGCCTGTCCCGTCTCGCGCGAGCGTCCGTTGCTGCGCCGCGTGAGAGTGATGCCCAGTATCTTCGACGAAGCAATAGCATCCTCGCAATAAGTCTCGTAGAAGTCGCCGCAGCGGAACAGCAGCAGCGCGTCGGGATGCTTCGCTTTTAGGTCGAAAAACTGTTTCATCATCGGCGTGAGGCCGTCATCTTTCTTTTTTGCAGACATGTCAGTGTATTGATTTTCAACACGCAAAATTACACAAAATCAGCGAAAAAAGACAACATTCGGCTCACATTAAACATCTGACTGACGACAAAATACACCTGCGGAACGAAAGAAACAGAGCGTCAGGGGGTCAATGAGTACGATAATCTATTATCTGTTTGATTGACTCATCGTTCTTACGTTCCTTCTCAATCATCTGCCGACGGTCCATCTTTATAAACTCATGGTAAAAGTTTAACGCATAAGAGTACAGCTTGTATGTATTTCCTTTACGAAACATCTCCCACTCTTTGTCCACTTCACGTTTCATACCAAGATGGTTTTTAACAAACAACAGATCTATTTTCGCGTTCATATCGTACTTACCTTCCTTCTTTATGTCAGGTTCAAGACTTATGGCCTTACGATAGCAGAAGTCGGCTCTCGCGCTGTCACCCATAACATCGTAGTTCACGCCCATGGCCGTCCAACATCTCATTTTCTCCAAACTGACATCCGTCACATCCCTATATCTGGCATATGTCTCCACGGCCTGCTTTCTCTGACCGAGATACGTCAGACATTTTGCTTTGTTGGAATAAGCCATCACATAGGAAGAATCAAGGGCAATGGCTTTATCCAATAGCGCAAGTGCCATGTTCATTGAGTCGCGGTGGAACGTATTCATCATGTCCACAGCCTCGTTGTTCAACTCTATCGCCTGCTTGTGTCTGTCTGCGCAACCGACCTCGCACATTATCAAAAGCAAGACCAACAGCACGCCGAATATCCCTTGAATTTTATTCATAATCAACGGTTTAGATTCATTCATACATACGGGGCATACGCTGTTTCAATCATACACGGAGCCGATGAGCGCTATTGTTTCCCGACCGCTCCGAAGATACATGCCGCCATAAAACGGTTTCAAATTTACAAAATAAAAACATACGAGTCAAGCGGCAGAGATGTTTTTTACCTTCCTGCGATAGTTATGTAATGCCTATCGCATGCCTGCTGATGGTCTGCGTGTTTCGTCTGACAGGAACAATCACACAAAATCATCAGAGAACATTCATTAAACCGTCATCTGAAAAAAGTGCCGTCGTACTAAGCATTAATACTGCGCGAAGCGGTTTTATAAATGAAATGACAGCGAACACCGGAATGTTTTATAATAACGAATGATGATAAAAGCCATGACAACACATTCGCCTGCGTGACAATAAATCCACATTGCCAAAACCGGTAAACCGTCGATGCACGCCGGACACATGATTCCGGTGTCCTTTCCTGCGTCCTATATCAGTGTCTTTACAGGAAACTCAAGCGACGTACTTACAATTTTTCTTGACTCGATTTTGACAAAATATTTTCGCAAAAGAGATGTGAATGGATGTTAAATCAACCATATCAGAGGCCGTTTCCGGGCATACGGGCTATTCATATACCCTATTCCATAGTCCGGAAAAGTACGTTTCGCTTTCCGATAATGCCCATTTCGCAATCTGAAAAAGCCCATTTCAGGGTGCGATATGGTGCTTTTCGGCCTCCAATATAGGCCATTTCGTAAGCCGAAATGGTGCTTTTTGCAAAGTGATAAAATACCCCTTAGACATAAATCATTGATATTCAATATATTATAATAACCGCTTGTTTTCCGCGTATTTGCGCCCGACGAAGAGTCTGCACGCAAATACTCGCTTATTTTTCGGGGTATATCGGGAAACCCGGAGGGAAAAATCGGAATCCGGTTATAAATTGAAAGCAGCACATACTGCGTCCCTTCGGCAGACGAAAACAACGCTTATTCCGCACCGGAACAGCCATCGCTTATTGAGATATTTTCCCACAGACATTGAAAGATTCTACAAAAAGGACTCTACTCCACCGTCCATAGACCCGCGAAGACACGATGTCTCGTCCACGTGATTAAACGCCCTGTGTTTCAGCTGTCGGCACAATAAAAAGCCGCAAAGGCGTCCCGCAGCCACCACTGTTTCAAAAAACACACCCGCAACCGCCCGTTTTTGAAAATTATTTGCTATATTAGCACCGCTGTTACACCGCGCGGATAGCTACGGACACAGCACGCACACAACCGGAACAGCCGCCGGCAAACCCCTAAACACGACATACACACCCAACCAAACAACACCACGACGCATCATGACACAACATCCTCTATGGTCCGACTATATGTGGCTGCCACTAATGCAGCTATATCTGAAGAAGCCCGAAGGCGTGAAACCCATGTATTCGCGGCCACTCATACAGCTGAGTCTCGAACTTCACATCGAGCCGCAGCATCTCTACGCGCAGATGTTCAGGCTTCGCCGGCCCGACACGCCGTCGCTGCAACACCTGTGGCAGAGCTATTCGGCAAACCCGCGCCGACTGTCGCGCGACGTGAAACGCCTGCGCCAGATGAACGGATTCGGCACGGCGGGCGCGTTCTATGATGGTGTGGAGACAGTGGAGTCGTTCGAGACCGACTACCGGCCCATAGAAGCCGACCGACGACTCACGCCCATGATGCTCACAATGATTCTCGACCTGTACTTCCGCCTGACACCCATCACCATGGTGGCGGAGACGCCCGAGGTGGACGAGCTGGCGCGCCTGATGCGCATACCGCCGCAGCTCGTGGCTGAGGTGATGCGCAACTTCCTCGTGTGCGACCCCTGCATGAAGCACAGCGACACGTCGTCGCCGCTCTACGAACCGTGCCTCGAGATATGGCGCAGGTATATATCGAAAGAGCCGGAAGAGCTCGCAGCCACGGCGGCACAGATGCGTGCCTACTTCAAATGACGCTCCCCTGCCACGGCATGTTGCCGAACGCCGGGCAAGACATGAGACATACGGGAAGACAACGCAAGGTTGCATGAAAACGAAAGACAAAACATTGAAATACAGCTTTGCATACATCACGCAACAGAACAGGCTTTTTCTGCTTCTGTAACGTCACATATAGAACACATAAAACCATTATGTCTGTCATCAGCAGACCTGCATTTCACCACAGACAAAGACAAAACAGAAACACCCCCGACAAACATTCTGCACAATGAAACAATATGAAGCCGTAATAGAAACCATCGAACGCCTTGGAGGCGTAGCCACACTGGGCGAACTGAACAAGGAGGTATTCAAGATAAAGGAATGTGAATGGAAAACCAAAACGCCATTCGCAAGCATACGCCGAATAGTGCAGCAGACAAAGGGTATATACAAAATAAAGCCCGGACTCTACGGACTGGAAAAATACAGAAAACAAATTGAGGACAGAGGTATAATAGTCGAGACTGATAAAAACAGAGATTCGGACAGCGTTAGAAAGTTCAATCACACTTATTATCAGGGCATACTGCTGATGATAGGCAATTATCACGGCATGCAGACATACGTTCCACAGCAAGACAAGAACAAGAAATTATACAATGGAAAGACACTGCACGAGTTGTCAACACTCGACGAACTGCCGCCCTACTCTTACCCGCAACTGATAAAAAGAAGCTCTACAATAGACACGATATGGTTCAACAATCGTAGGATGCCGCACTCGTTCTTCGAGATAGAGCACTCAACAGACATACAGAACTCGCTCCTGAAGTTCTACGACTTGCAGGATTTCTACGTCCGTATGACCATAGTGGCAGACATACGGCGACGCCCTGAGTTTGAGACGAAGATGCGTTTCAGTGCTTTCGACACACTGCGTGCCGGGAAAAGGGTATCGTTTCTGAGTTACGACGCCCTCATAAAACAATACGAAATGGAACTGGAGAAACAGTCACTCGAATTTATTCTTTAATCGCTATGAACAATTATATTTTCTACACAGACGAAGGTCAGACCTTTGCACCAAACGACGAATGTATAAACAACCTGCAAATATTGGGTTTTGAAAAAGGGAATACGCAGGAGGAAGCATTGGACAATCTCTATAAGAACAACGCATGGATAGAGGAATACGGATTCAGTCGTGATAGCATAGAGTGCCGTGCAGTCACTGCACAATAGATTGTTACGGTGTGGGGATATTGAACTTATCCACACACCGTGTTTTCCATAACTCTTTGCAAACATTTCTTGTTAATCCGTACAACCACTTTTCGTACACAGCACCCCACTCTTTTCTTATTCACAGCGTTCTCATCACTGCTCTTATTCTCTCCTAAGCACCGCGTCATCCGACGGCAGCCGCACATAAAACCCCGCCGATTCGCTTTGCCACAACCTCCGTTTTTTGTACCTTTGCACGATTTTTAAGGTAAAAATAAGAAATGGATGCAATCGTAACGCAGATGATTATCCTCTTTGTTCTGGTAATCGTCGGCTATGTTCTGAATAAAAAGAACCTGATGGATGAGGAGTTTGACCGCACACTCTCACGGCTTATCATCAATGTGGCGTGCCCTTGTCTGATATTATCCTCGGTGATGGGCGACACCATGCCCGACAAGAAACTCATCCTTCCCCTGCTCATCGTGGGCTTCGTAACCTATGCCGTACTTATCGGCATGGCCATCCTGCTGCCGCGCTTCATGCCCATACAATCGTCCGAGCGCGGCATATACAGCTTCATGCTGGCATTCGGCAACGTGGGTTTCATAGGCTATCCCATAGTGGCTTCCATCTTCGGGGCGAGCGCCGTGTTCTATGCCAGCATACTGAACTTCCCCAGCACGCTGCTGATCTTCGTATTCGGAACCCTTTTCATCTCCGGAAACCAGGGGAGCATGCGCTTCGACTGGCAGACGCTCTACTGCCCTGCGATGATTGCCTCTTACCTTTCCATACTGATAGTGATTACCGGTTGGGTGCCGCCACGCATCATAAGCACACCGTGCATACTGCTTGGCAACCTCACCGTTCCGGGCGCCCTGCTCATCATCGGCTCGTCAATAGCCCAGGTACCCATACGCCGCATGTTCGGCAACGGGTCAATATATCTCATGTCCGCCCTGCGTCTGATGCTCATCCCGCTGCTTCTGCTCTATCTGTCGAGACTTTGCAACGTCGATGCCGACATAGCAAACATCAACGTGGTGCTGGCTGCCATGCCCGTGGCTTCGTATGGCACGCTGTTCTGCATACAGTATCAGAGGGGCGAGCTCGTAATGGCTGAAGGAACATTCATCACCACACTGCTCTCCGTGCTGAGCATTCCGCTACTGACTATATTCCTGTGACGCGCCCGGACACGCCGTATCGGCCCGCTCTTCATCTGCATGGCGCGTCATTATTTGAGGCGGCCCGTCGCGGCGCATGGCGTGGCTTAAATATTATTTTCATTATTTTCTTTGATGAGCCACAATAATTTTTATAACTTTGCAACAGACAGCCGGCGCCCGGCAATCCCTGAACGGATAGACATGGAGTAGGGCGGCACTGTCTTTGTAGGAACATCATTTTCACTTACACATGGCTCAGAAACTCATACAGTCACAGGAACAGAAGCTGCAGCAGGTGCAGAAGCTCTCGCAGCAACAGATGTTGCAGGTGAGACTTCTCGAAATGCCGCTGGCTGAGCTTGAGGAGAACATCAACGCGGAGATTGACGACAACCCCGCGCTCGAGGCGCTGCCACACGACGACTCGGCGGCTGCTATGGCCGACACAGGCGACGACCACGACGACAGCGACGCATCAGAAGGCGACTTCGACACCATGCAGGAGCGTGAGGAACGCGACGACGAGCTAAACAGCGCGCTGGAGAACATAGGCCGCGACGACGAGATGCCGGCCCTGTATAACCGCGACGAGAACAGCGGCGCGGAGTATGAGGAGAAGGTTTACGGCGACACCACATCGTTCTATGACAAGCTGAAGGAGCAGATGGGGGAGACCGACCTGAACGAAAAGGACTCGGAGGTGATGGAATACATCATCGGCTCGCTCGACGACGACGGACTGCTGCGCAAGGACTCGGAGAGCATAAGCGACGAGCTGACCATATACTACAACATCGACGTGACACCCGAAGACGTTGACCGCATAGTGGCCATACTGCAGACTTTCGACCCGGCGGGCATAGGTGCGCACTCGCTGCAGGAGTGTCTGATGTTGCAGATAAAGCGTAAGCCGGACAACAAGATGAAGGAGATGATGACCGACGTGGTGGAAAACCACTTCGACGAATTCACGAAGAAACACTGGAACAAGATACAGGCGGCGCTCGGAATAGACGACACTACCGCGCAGCGCCTGCAGGACGAGCTACGACGGCTCAATCCCAAACCGGGAGCGTCGCTCGGCGAGACGCAGGGCAGCAACCTGCAACAGATAACTCCCGACTTCATTGTGGATACGAGCGACACAGGAGAAATCACTCTCACGCTCAACACGGGCAACGTGCCCGAGCTGAAGGTGTCGCCGTCGTTTGCCGAACTCGTGGACACCTACCGCAACAACAAGGCAAGCATGACACGCCGCGACAAGGAAGCGCTGCTCTATGCCAAGGAGAAGGTGAGCCGCGCGCAGGGATTCATCGAGGCCGTGAAGCAGCGCCAGCACACTCTGCGCATCACCATGCAGGCCATAATAGACTGGCAGCGCAAATTCTTCCTCGACGGCGACGAGGCCGACCTGCGCCCGATGATTCTCAAGAACATAGCCGACAAGACCGGACTCGACATCTCTACGATATCGCGTGTGAGCAACGTGAAGTATGTGCAGACCAACTGGGGCACGTTCCCGCTGCGCTTCTTCTTCTCCGACGGCTACACCACCGACGACGGCGAGGAGATGTCTACACGCAAGATAAAGATGGCGCTCAAGGACATAATAGCCAAGGAAGACAAGAGCAAGCCCAAGAGCGACGACGCCATAACCAAGGAAATGGCTGCGCTGGGATATCCCATCGCGCGGCGAACCGTGGCAAAATACCGCGAGCAACTGGGCATTCCGGTGGCGCGGCTGCGCAAATGACGGTCCACGAAAGCACAAGGCTGACAACAGAGACACAAGCTATATATAAATGAAAGGAAAGACAATAATTCTGGCAGCAAGGATAATGAGCATCATTTTCACGCCGTTCTATCTGTCGTTGGTGGGACTGATAGCTCTCTTCACGTTCAGCTATCTTAATCTGCTTCCATGGCAGTATAAGCTCACGGTGCTCGCGCTGGTTTATATTTTCACCATTCTCGCGCCCACACTTCTCATACGTGTCTATCGCCGCAACCGCGGATGGACGCTGCATCAGCTCGGAGTGAAGGAACGCCGCGCCGTGCCTTACATCATTTCCATAGTGTGTTACTTCGCGTGCTGCTATGTCATGGCGCTGTTCCACATACCGCATTTCATGATAAGCATACTCATAGCGGCACTGCTCATACAGATAGTGTGCGCGCTGATAAACCCGTGGTGGAAGATATCCACCCACACGGCAGCCATCGGAGGAGTGGCGGGCGCGCTCATGGCATTCGCCTTCATCTTCATGTTCAACCCCATCTGGTGGCTCTGTCTCGTGCTCATACTGGCGGGAGCCGTGGGTACAAGCCGCATGATTCTGCGTCAGCACACACTCGCACAGGTGGTGACGGGATTCATAGTAGGGTGGTTCTTAGCATACTGGACGGTGCTCATTGTATAGCAGTAAAGGCGCGGACAGACGACAGAAAGCGCACAGCAATCCCGCAACGGCCTCGCTTCCTATGGTCAGGAACGATGGGGCGACGACTCACAAACAAGACAACAACAACACAAAAACATAAATATAAGATATGAAACCATTAGTAAGTATCATCATGGGCAGCACAAGCGACATGCCCGTAATGGAGAAAGCATGCAAGTTTCTGAACGACATGCAGATACCGTTTGAAGTGAACGCCCTCTCCGCACACCGCACACCGCAGGCGGTGGAACAGTTTGCCAAGGAGGCGAAGGGACGCGGCATAAAGGTCATCATAGCCGGAGCGGGAATGGCTGCGGCACTGCCCGGAGTGATAGCGGCAATGACAACGCTCCCCGTGATAGGCGTACCCATAAAGGGAATGCTCGACGGACTCGACGCCATGCTGAGCATCATACAGATGCCGCCGGGCATACCTGTGGCTACGGTAGGGGTGAACGGCGCGATGAACGCCGCCATACTCGCAGTGGAGATGATAGCCCTCGCCGACGAGGACGTAGCCGCACGCCTTGCCGAATACAAGGCTGGACTGGGCGCGAAGATAGAGAAGGCAAACAAGGAACTTGCCGAAGTGAAGTACGACTTCAAGACAAACTGACGCTGTAAGTGCGGTGGCAAGGTCCGTCACCGCACTTGCTCCCGCCACACCGACGTGCGCTCAGAAGTGCGTACGCCACCGGCATACACATCGCCGGAAGCAAGTCTCCGCGCGTGTTCGCCTTCTTCCGCAAGCCCTCTCCGGCAAGACAACCGTGCGTCATGCCCCCGCTGTCACGCTCACGCCGCGCATTCCATCCTGACAGAAGCCGCACACATGTGCGTATGACATATGATAACCTGCGAAGCCATTGACCTGATGACACTGCAACTGTTACTATAACATCCTATCATTATTAATATGATATCTTACCATTGCTACTATGATATTCTATCACTGTTGCTCTGATATTTTACCATTGCTGCTATGATATTCTATCACTGTTGCTCTGATACTTTACCATTGCTGCTATGATATTCTATCACTGTTGCTCTGATACTTTACCATTGCTGCTATGATATTCTATCACTGTTGCTCTGATATTTTATCACTGCTACTATAATATTTTTACATTGTTACTTTTTTACCTTTTTACTTTCAACTTTTATGAGAAGATTATTTACCATTATGATTATGTGCATAGTCGCGTTGCAGTCGTCAAAGGCGGACAACGCGATTACAATCACAAAGGAGAACACGTCTGTAGTGATGTCTGCGGACGAGTGCGGACCGGTCAGACTGGCGGTAGATGCGCTGTGCCGCGACTTCGGCAAGGTGATGGGCTTCAAGCCGGAAGTGAAGGACGGCATCACCGGAAGCGGCATTGAGCTCGTCGTGGTGAACGACGCCACAACATCGTCAAGGGCGTTCCTGCCTGCGGAGACTGAAGGGTGGGGCGACAACACCTTCGAGGCTCACCGCATAAAAGCCGACGGCAACCGCATATACCTGCACGGCATGGACATGCGCGGAACCATCTATGCCATCTACTCGTTCAGCGAGAAGTTCCTCGGAGTGCCGCCGCTGTGGTACTGGTGCAGCTGGCAGCCGGAGCACAAGGACGCTGTGGAGGTGCCGGCGGCGTACAGTTACTTCCAGCCGTCGCCCACAGTGCGCTATCGGGCATGGTTCCCCAACGATGAGGACCTGTTCATTCCGTGGCGCGCCAAGAGCAGTGACAACAACGAACTGTGGCTCGAGACAATGCTCAGACTGAAGCTCAACACCGTAGAGCACACCGCCACCGTGACCACAGACGGCACACTCAACAGCGAGGCACAGCTCTACAAGAAATACGGACTGGTGCTTACCTCACACCACATGATAGCACTCAACAACAGCTTCGCCAACTGGGACGCTTACTGGAAAGAGGTGCGCCACACCACACCACCGCCTCTCTCGGTGAAGGACATGGCGTCGCTGAAGGAGTTCTGGCAGTATTCCATCGACGCGGTGAAGAACAGCGGGGTGGAGAATCTGTGGCAGGTGTCGTTCCGGGGAAAGACAGACCAGCCCTTCTGGTCGGTGTTCGTCGACGCGCCGGAGTCTGACGCGGAGCGCGGGAAGGTCATCACCGAGATGGTGAACACGCAGTATGAGATGATACGCGAGTCGACAGGAGAGGACAATCCGTTCGTGAGAATGACCTTCTACGACGAGATATCGTCGCTCCTCGCAGCCGGACACATACAGCCGCCTACGGCTACCAACATGCTATGGACATTCGTGGCAGGACGCCGCGACCACTATCCCTACGACGACCTCGTGGCTTGGAACAATGAGGATAACGTGAAGCTGGGCTACTACATGAACCTTCAGTTCTACTCCACGGGGGCGCATCTTGCTCCGGCAGAGGGTCCGTGGAAGATGGAGGACAACTACCGCTACGTGCAGTCGAAGGGTCCTCTCACGTTCAGTGTGGTGAACGCGGGCAACCTGCGTGAGTTTCTCATGGAGATGAGTGCCAACGCCGCGATGATGTGGAACGCGGAGACCTACGACACCGACATCTTCCTCGCCTCGTTCTGCAGCCAGTATTTCGGTGAGGAACATGCCACCGAGGCTGCCGGAATAATACACGACTTCTACTATTCGTACTGGAATCAGAAGAAGAGCGACTTCCCCGGAGGGTTCGACCGTCAGTATGTCTTCCAGGACCTGAGGCACGCGCAGGTGATAAAACAGATAAACGACGCGTGGAACAGCTACTCGGACAATCCGCTGAAGGAGATAGGTTATGAGAGCGTTCCGGGCCGCACGTTCCGCATAGAGGGCGACAATCAGGTGCAGAGCATCATCGACGGCACGGCGGCGGAGATGGAGGCGTTTGCCGATGTGGCTGACCGCTGCGACCGGCTTATGCCGCTCCTGCCCGCTGACAGGCAGACTTTCTTCTACGACCACGTGGCGGCATACGCCCATTACATGGCTCATCTGAGCGCGGCGACCCATTACTTCACACACGCCTACAAACATCCTGACAGCCGGTTTGACGACCTCTCCCGCGCGCTTACTGAGATGAAAGCCGCCAAGGCTGCGCTCACTGCGTCGGAGCATGACGTGTTCGATGGTTGGTACGACACGGACGACAAGTTCGACATGGACGGCAAGATAGACATAATACGCTCGCGCCTCGCCGAGAACGAGGACCTCACGCTCACCCGCCAGCTCATAAACAACTACGACTTCGAGCTGAACCACAACGGACAGCAGAACCCGTCGGGCAACATCGAGCGCGGCATTCCCTACGGATGGGAGTCGGAAGGCACGCTGAAAAAGGGTGCCAACGGACTCGACTCATACGGAATAAACCAGGACGCGAAGAATCCCCACGGGCTCAACGTGTGCTGGATAAACTCCGTACCGATGCCCGACAAGTTCACACTCTATCAGACCATACCCGCCGGGAAGCTCGGAGCGGGCACCTACCGCGTGGCTTGCCGCCTGTGGGTGGAGGTGAACAAGAAGACGTCGTGCCGCCTCTTCGCCAACGACAACGTGCAGTATTACGGATATAAAAGCGACTATACTAACCTGCTTACCGAAGGCGAGCATGCCGACTACGCCGGATATGCCGGAGGAAACACGTCGGACATCGTGCTGAAAGAGATGGAGGTGACGGTGGACATAGCCGACGGCGAGGACCTCACAATAGGCATAAAGACAGGCAACAGGAAGAACAACGGCACCGTGGCTACCGACAACGCGGGATGGTTCAAGGTGGATTTCTTCCGCATCCACCGCCTCACGCCCACCTCGATAGATGACGCGCAGACCGCTGCCGCCTCCCCCGCGCCCGAGGGAATATACTCTCTCGACGGACAGCTCGTGAGCCGCGACAACACGACGGAGGCTCCGCTGAAACGCGGGATATACATCATCGGTGGAAAGAAGAAGGCTGTGAGATGAACAGAACAGGTACAATAATTGACTAAAAACTACACTACATGAAGCATTCATTATCTTTTTCAGCACTTATCGTCGCGCTTTCAATGGCATGTAACGCTGTTCATGCCGACGACATCACGATAAGTGAGGAGAGCCGGACTGACGGTATGGCTCTCGTGACTCAGGAAGACGGTGCCGCGCCTTTCGTGATAGACGCCGCCGACGCTGAGGTTGTGGCAACTGCCGCACAGGCGGTATGCGGTGACATTGAGACGGTGACAGGTGTGAGACCTGCCGTCCTCACCTCCGTTCTATCTGCCGGAACCGCCGTGATAGCGGGCACAATAGGACAGTCGTCTCTCATAGACGGCATGGTGGAAAGCGGCAGGCTCGACGTGAGCGGAATAAAAGGCAAGTGGGAGGCTTTCGGTCTGCAGATGGTGGAAAATCCGGTTGACGGACTCGACAAGGCTCTCGTGGTGTTCGGTAGCACGCCGCGCGGCACGGCATACGCCCTGTTCGAGATATCGCGTCTGGCAGGAGTGTCGCCCTTCATATGGTGGGCTGACGTGGCTCCGCAGAAAAGACAGGCTCTCCATGTGGGCGGTGACAGGACGCTGGTGGGCGAACCTTCGGTGAAATACAGAGGAATATTCATCAATGACGAAGACTGGGGCATATGGGTATGGGCCAAAGACAACTTCGAGTCCGACCGCAGAAACATGGGTCCCAAGACCTATGCCAAGGTAATGGAACTGCTGCTCCGCCTAAGAGCAAATACTCTGTGGCCTGCGATGCACCATCAGACAGAAGCATTCTGGGCCAACAAAGACAACCTGCCTGTGGCACGAAAATACGACATCGTGCTCGGATCGAGCCACTGCGAGCAGATGTTACGTGATAATCTTTGGGAGTGGGACCGCTACGGAGGGCACGGAAACAACGACTTCAACTATGCCACCAACACTGCCATGGTACAGAAATACTGGGCCGAAAGAGTCGGAGAGAGCCGAGGTTATGACGCCATCTATACACTCGGCATGCGAGGTGTACACGACGAAGGCATAAACGGCTATCCGACAACAGAAGACAAAGTGCGCGGCCTCACACAGATCATAGCATACCAAAGACAGCTTTTGAGCGACTCGATAGGCGACCCTACGACAATACCGCAAGCCTTCATACCATACAAAGAAGTGCTCGACGCCTATAATGCAGGGCTTAAAGTGCCTGATGACGTGACGCTTCTGTGGGTGGACGACAACCATGGCTACATACGACAGCTTCCTACCAACGCCGAACAGGCACGCAGTGGAGGCAACGGAATATACTATCATCTGTCCTATCTTGGCACTCCTGCCTCATACCTTTGGCTTTCAAGTATATCTCCATCGCTCATAAGCTATGAGCTCACAAAAGGCTATCAAAACGGTATGAACCAGCAGTGGATAATCAATGTAGGCGACATAAAGCCGGCAGAGGCAGAACTTGAATTCTGCATGGAACTGGCATGGGACATCAACAAATGGACTCCTGAGAACGCATGGAAGTTCACCAGATACTGGATGGCAAAGACATTCGGAGAACAGACTGCCGACGAACTGGCCGACATAAAGGAAGAATATTACAAGCTGGCAGCATCCGGCAAGCCTGAACATATATTCAAAGTGAGCTACACTATGGAGGAAATGGACAGCCGAATAGCTGCTTACGAATCACTGGTAGAGCGTATGGAGAACGTCAAAGGATCCATACCCACAGAGCTGCAGGACGCTTTCTACGAAATGATAGAATATCCCGTCAAGGCTGCATGCTACATGAACATCAAGACTTTCAGGGCTTCACAGAGCCTCACATGGGCCGAGGCAGGCGACAGAGAGAAGGCCATGGCCTGCGCTGCAGAGGCAAGAGCGGCATACAGACAGATAGACATAATAACCCGAAAATACAACAACGAAACGGCAGGAGGCAAATGGCGCGGCATGATGAGCTGGAAGCCGAACGGAGGTTCACAGTTCAATATGCCTGAGACTGCCACCATGTCAAGTATCTCTTCTGAACATACGGCCGTCGCTACTACGGCAGCAGCAGCCGTGCCGGCCACCGACTTCCAAGCATCGAGCGGCAACCTTACTGTCATGCGCGGGCTGGGCATAAGCGGAGCTTCGGTAACCGTGTGGCCCATGGATATGACTGCATACGATGCCGACAAACTCGACAACGCGCCATATGCCGAATACGAGATAGCCGTAAAACGCGGTATCAACACCATAGAGGCACGGTGTCTGCCTACATTCCCGGTCAACTCAGCATACGACCTCAGAATAGCAATATCCGTGGACGGCGGAGAGGCCGAGATACGTTCACTCAAGACAACGGCAATGGAAGGCAAATGGAACAAGACTTCGATACAGGGATTCAACGATGGAGCTGTGGTGTACGACTCCGACAGTGACAAGAATGTGACTGTGAAAGTATGGATGCTCGACCCGGGCGTTGTGCTAAGCGAGATACACAGCACTCCGCTCGAAAGCGAGAGCGACAGTCTGACATCACAACTGCTCATAAATCCCGACTTCGAATACGACCATGACGGCAACCTCAATTCGGAGGGTGAGACACGACGCGGCGTACCTTATGGATGGGAGGCAGACACAAGCGGTCTCAACGGCGAGTCATGGGGAATAAACAATGACGGAGGCAACTATCACGGCAATAACCTGTGCTGGTTCCTAAGCAGACCGTTCCCCTCAAACTTCGAGCTATCGCAGACCGTAAGCGCCGACAAGCTCGAGCCGGGCATCTACAGAGTGTCGTGCCGCCTGTGGGTGGAGAAATCTATGCTTACAAACTGTCGGCTCTTTGCCAACAACAATGTGCAGTACTTCGGAAAAGAAAGCGACTACAACAACATACTCACACCGGGAGAGAACAACACCTATGCAGGATATGACGGAGGCGACGCCAACTCCATCGTGCTGAGAAACATGGCTGTTTACATCGAGATAAAGAAGGGCGATGACCTGAAGATAGGCATACGCACCAGCAATAGAAGAAACAACGGTTCATACGCAAACGACAACTCGGGATGGTTCAAAGTGGACGATTTCAGAATTGAGAAGACCGACGCTTTTCCCGAACCATCCGTCGAGGACCTCACACTCACCGAGAAGCTCATAACCAACTACGACTTCGAACTGTACGACGACAACGGCACAATACGTGAGAACACCTCCGGAGAGACACGCCGATACACTCCTTACGGATGGAATCTGCAAGGAGCGTTCCCTGGAGACTCCTATGGCCTTAACAATGATGCGGCAAACCCACACGGCACAAACGCATGCTGGTTCCAGCCGCACGACAATTACATGCCCGACGACTTCCAACTGAGCCAAACCATAAAAGCCGGAGAACTCACACCCGGACGTTATCTCATACAGTGCATGTTGTGGGTGGAAGAAGGCCTGTTGTCAAACACCCGACTGTTTGCAAACGACGACGTACAGTACTACGGAATGGATTATGACTACCGCGGCTGCCTCACCGACGGCGAGAACAACAACTTCGCAGGATACATCGGAGGACAGAGCGGCAACTATGTGATGCAGGACATGTGGGTCTATACGGACATCAGCGAGGGCGAGGACCTGACTCTCGGCATACGCTCGGGCAACTACAACCCTGACGGCACACCCGGAACAGTGTTCAAGAACGGATGGTTCAAGGTGGATTATTTCCGCATCAACAAGATGACCACCGACGGCATCACGTCTCTGTCAGCAGCCACAGACAACTGTCCCGCGAAAGGTATATATACACTTGACGGCAGAATGCTCACAACATCGACCGACAACATGAAGTCATTGCCGAAAGGTGTTTACATTATCGACGGCAAGAAAAAAGCCGTAAGATAAACCTCAACGGACACAGAGACAGACCAACCGCACAACAGACGACCGCCGCCGTGGTAGCAAACTATCATGACGGCGGTCGTTGCATGTATGACATATCTCTCACCCGAACACCAGAAATGTATGACATACATCGACAACACTGAACAAGACTGTCTGTTCGGGATAAAAAACATGCTGAAACTTGCAGCAAAACATCATTTTTGCTATTTTTGCACCATACGTACAACACATACATCATGACAGACTTATTCAACTATAAACGACGCGAATCGACCGTCGCACAGGCCGGAAGCGTCGCAATAGGGGGTGACAACCCTATACGCGTGCAGTCGATGACTACCACAAACACCAACGACACCGAGGCATGTGTGCTTCAGGCCGAACGCATAATAAAGGCCGGAGGCGAGCTCGTGAGACTCACCACACAGGGCACACGCGAGGCGAAGAACCTGAAGAACATCAACGCCGCGCTGCGCGCCAAGGGCTACGACACGCCGCTCGTGGCCGACGTGCACTTCAATCCTAACGTGGCAGACGTGGCCGCGCTCTATGCCGAAAAGGTGCGCGTGAATCCCGGAAACTATGTAGATCCTGCCAGGACATTCAAGAAACTGGAATACACCGACGAGGAGTATGCCGCCGAACTGAAGAAGATAGAGGCGCGCTTCGTGCCGTTCCTCAACATCTGCCGCGAGAACCACACGGCCATACGCATAGGAGTGAATCACGGTTCGCTGTCCGACCGCATCATGTCGCGCTACGGCGACACGCCCGAAGGCATCGTGGAGAGCTGCATGGAGTTTCTGCGTATATGCAAGCAGGAGAAGTTCGACGACGTGGTGATATCAATCAAGGCGTCCAACACCATGGTCATGGTGCGCTCGGTGCGCCTGCTCGTCAGCCGCATGGACGCTGAAGACATGCACTATCCGCTGCATCTCGGAGTGACAGAGGCCGGCGAAGGTGAGGACGGACGCATAAAAAGCGCCGTCGGAATAGGCGCGCTGCTTGCCGACGGAATAGGCGACACCATACGCGTATCGCTCAGCGAAGAGCCCGAGGCCGAGATTCCCGTGGCAAGACATCTGGTAGATTACATGACGCGCCGCGCCGGACACATGCTCATACCCGGCACTCAGGCACCGTCGTTCGACTGGCTTCACCCCGAGCGCCGCGCCACGACAGCCGTTGGAAACGTGGGAGGCGACCGCGTGCCGGTGGTGATTGTGAACGGAACTGGCAAAGAGACAGCCGACAGCTTCGGCACAGACACCACGCCCGACTACATATACTGCGGAGCGAAACTGCCCGAACACCGCATCGAGGGAATGAAATACATCGTTGACTTCAATGCCTACGACGGCAGCGACAACGTGTTCCCGGTATTCCCTCACAACGCCATACCATTCATATCGATGGCCAACGCGCCGGTGAAATTCCTCGTATTGCAGTTCGGCGCGCCTGCCGAGGAATACATAGCCTGCCTGAAGAGACATCCCGAAGTAGTGGTGGTGTGCATGAGCAACCATCAGAACCGCACTGGCGAACAGCGCGCGCTGGTTCACGAAATGATGTGCGAGGGACTGAAAAATCCCGTCATCTTCGCACAGATGTACAGTCACAGCGCTGCCGAGAAAGCCGACTTCCAGCTTGAGGCGGCCGCCGACATGGGTGCGCTCATGGCCGACGGACTGACCGACGGACTGTGGCTCATGAACAACGGCGACATTGCCCTGCGCGACATTGCCGACACAGCATTCGCCATTCTGCAGGCCGCACGCCTGCGCACATCGAAGACCGAATACATAAGCTGTCCGGGATGCGGACGCACACTGTACGACCTGCGCACCACCATAGCACGCATAAAGGCTGCGACGGCCCACCTGCGCGGACTGAAGATAGGCATCATGGGATGTATAGTGAACGGTCCGGGCGAGATGGCCGACGCCGACTACGGATACGTGGGAGCCGGAGTGGGACGTGTGTCGCTCTACCGCCGCAAGGAGTGTGTGGAGAAAAACATCCCAGAGGAAGAGGCCGTGGAGCATCTGCTCGCACTCATCGACAACGACCGCAAGGCGCGACAGGAATGACGCATCAGCGCAAACGCCGCAAAGACACAATATATTATATATCGACCACAGAAAATAATAACCATATAATAATTTCGCAATGAACATCACACCACGATATATCGCCGGCGAGTCACGCTACGACAACCCCGACATGTATGTCCGCTGCGGACACTCCGGAGTGCTCCTCCCGAAGGTATCCTTAGGACTGTGGCACAACTTCGGAGGCACGGTGCCCTACGAGCACAGCCGCGAGATGGCACGCTATGCCTTCGACCACGGCATCACCCACTTCGACCTGGCGAACAACTACGGACCTCCTTACGGTTCGGCGGAGGAAACCATGGGCCGGCTCATCGACGACGACCTGCGTCCTTACCGCGACGAGCTGTTCATATCGTCGAAGGCCGGCTACGACATGTGGCCCGGACCTTACGGCAACTGGGGCTCGCGCAAGTATCTCATGGCAAGCATCGACCAGAGCCTGAAGCGCATGCACCTCGACTATGTCGATCTGTTCTACAGCCACCGGTTCGACCCTCTGACGCCCGTTGAGGAGACCTTGCAGGCACTTGTCGATATAGTGCGCGCCGGAAAGGCTCTCTACGTCGGCGTATCGCGCTGGCCGCTCGAGGCTCTGAAGACCGCCGACAAGTATCTGAGAGAACGCGACGTGCCGCTGCTCATCTATCAGGGACGGCTCAACATGCTCGACCGCGAGCCGCAGGAGCAGGGCATCACCGACTACTGCGCCGCCCACGGCATAGGCTTTATTTCGTTCTCGCCGCTGGCACAGGGACTGCTCACCGACCGCTATCTTAACGGAATACCGGCCGACAGCCGCATGGCGCGTGGCGAGAATCTCACGAAAGACGCGCTCACCCCCGAACTGCTCGACCGTCTGCGCCGGCTCAACGACGAGGCACAGGGCAGGGGAGAGACTCTTGCATGCAGAGCCCTGAAATGGGTTCTTGAGCAGAAGGGCGTGACGTCTGTGCTCATCGGCGCGAGCAGCGTAGCTCAACTTGCCGAGAACCTGAAATGTATAGACAACAAATAACGCGACGTGAAATGACCGACCGGACGTCATCCGGCGCATGAACTGCATATACAGACACCGCAATATGAATACGGTGTCTGTATTTTTTTGTAATATATAATATCTGAAAACGACACGCGCAGGCGGCGGATGCCGCGGAAACCACGGCCGATGTAAAATTGATAAGGTTTTATTTTATATATGAAACGTCTGTGAATATCTGAAAACCTGATTACGACACCGATTGATACGAACATCTACGGCACTTGCACCACGCAACAATAAATCCGCATCTCCACTATCAATTAATCTTCCGCACACGGGCCACGCACACTTCCCGCACCATTTTCCACCCCCTGCATCATCACTTCTAAGCAAAACTCCGGATACATACTTACAATTTTTCTTGACTGAATTTTGACAAAATATTTTCTCGAAAGAGATGTAAACGAATGTTAAATACGGCATTATAAAGCCCATTCCGGTCCGAACCACATTCTGATATACCCCACACCATAGTCCGGAAAAGCACGTTTCACGTTCTGATATTGCCCATTTCGTCATGCGAAAAAGCCCATATTGGACTGCGATATGGTGCTTTTCAGCCTCCGAAATGGGCTTTATTGCAAGCCGAAATGGGCTTTATTGCAAAACGGAGAAATGGCCTTTAAACATAAACCATTGATATTCAATATATTATAAAAACCTCTCATATTCCGCGTATTTGCGTCCGATGAAGAATCTTTCCGCAAATACGCGCTTATTTTTCGGGGTATATCGGGAAACTGAGAGGGAAAAATCGGAAACAGGTTACAATCTGAAAGTGTCACGACAGCCGTGCCTTCAGCAGAAAAGGAAAACGCCTGTACGGAATATAAACCTATATATTATATAGAAACCTACAGCCTTTGAATTTCCGCAAGACCCGAAAACCACGCAAAGACCCGGCAGACTCTCCTAACTCAAAAGCACGTTATGGACACAAAAACTGCGTGAAAAGGCTGCAAGTATATATAAATGTTAAAAAACTGTCATCGCCCATATTCATGCCCACACGATGTCCGGCCGTCCGCGTAAAAGCCTTTCCCATGTCGCGCGACGTACCGTTACAGCCCGCGCCGCACGGCTTCTTACGCCTCTATGCCGACAGTCTGACGGCAGCGGACAGACTCACGTCAGACACGGTATGCGCCCCGCATATTAATGAGAATTTATATATTCCTGTCACGACAGCCTCAAAACGACATAATCAGAATAACAATCCTAAGCCCCGGCATCGCCTCATTAATTAAGAGTTTTTAACCTTAAAGTCTAAAAAAATTCCAATTTCAAGAAATTATTAAACGAAATATAATTATATTTGCAAACGTATATAAAACTTAAACCGAAGAAAAGCCTGATATTTGTCTTTTTAATTCGATTTCAGATAACCCTAATAATAATAATATTGTGAGCATACCTCACTAATAACTTTCTAAACTTAACCAACATGAGACAAACGTTCATTATCTCAGCTATTCTATGCTGCATGATGTTTATCGGTTGTAGTGACGATGACAAGGTCTCAACGTCTTACGATCCGACACAACCGGTTGTTTTTACAGACTTCAGTCCGAAAGAGGGACAGGTGCGTACACGCCTCTACATCTACGGAAAGAACTTCGGAACAGACGAGACGAAGATCCACGTAAACGTAGGTGGTCAGGACGCCAAAGTCATCGGTTCGACCGGAGAAATAATCTATTGCATGGTGAAAAAACGCTCCTATGACGGGAATGTTACCGTGACCATCGACGGAGAAGACGGCAAGCCGGCCGTAGTCAAGACGTTCGATGAGAAATTCAATTACGTGGCAAAGACTACGGTAGGAACACTTCTGCGCGTTGTCGATGAGTACGGAAACTCAGGCTTCACCGACGGAAGTTTCGACGACGGAGCATCTGTTCCGTCAAACGACTGGATGGTATTCGACCCAAAATTTAAGGAAATAGGTGGCGACCGTCTACTCTTCACATGTAACTTCTACGACGGTCTGCGCGTGCTCAACCTCACACAGAGAACTGTTACACGTCTGTTCGCACGCTCACAGTACAGCGCCATGTACTCGTTCTCGTTCACTGCCGACGGCGACACACTCATCTTCCCCGACGACAACGCAAACGCCTCCAACGAATCGAGAGCAAACCTTTACTACTGTCTGCGCTCTGAAGGATTCAAGAAACTGCGTCCTTACAACTACGGACCTTGCGCATACAGCGTGGTTTGTCTGCCAAACGGAACAAAGTTCTACTCTTCATGGACAAACGCCGCCGTATACAGAATGGAGAACCCGACCGGAGAAATACCTAACATCGACGTGAACCGCACACGCTGCTTCGCACTCACCTCTCTTACACAGACCGACGGACAGCACATGCGTCTCATTCTGCATCCTTCAGGAAAATACATGTACATCACAATGGAGGGCGCTCCTGTCGTGCTGAGATCTAATTATAACGAAAAGACAAATATGTTCGAGACACCTATTATTATAGCAGGTGCGTTCGGACAAAGCGGATGCCAGGAAGGTACAGGTGCTACGGCACGCTTCGACAACGTATGGGCCGGAGTGTTCGTAAAGAATATGGACTATGTCAACAACCCGCGTCCCGACGGCGAGGAATACGACTTCTACTTCTGCGCAAAGGCAAACCAGTGTATATGGAAGCTCACACCTGACGGGGTTGCCACTATCGTAGCCGGACGAAGCAATCAGAATGCCGACGGAAAGGTTGAGGGATACGTTGACGGTGATCCTCTCACTGAGGCACGCTTCCACACTCCTGCCGGAATAGCCTATGATGAGACCGACGAGACTTGGTACATCGGCGACAACGACAACAAGTGCATACGTTACATCACAAGAGAATAACCCTATAATCCAATACAAGCTATGAGGAATTTTATAATAATGCTTCTGCTTGCCGTTTGCGCTCCTTTAGGCATTCAGGCACAAAGTCAAGATGACGATGAGAAGATAATAGAAGTTACAGGTACTGTCACCGACGAAAACGGAGAGCCGCTTATCGGTGTGAGTGTCATGCCTAAAGACGAGGCCGGACTCGGTGCAATAACAAATGTTGACGGTGTTTATAAGATAAAGATACCTGCATACACACGACTCGTGTTCAACTACATAGGTATGGAACAGCAGGAAGTGCTCATCAAGGAGCAGACTACTGCCAACGTGAAGATGAAGACAAAGGAAGACAATGTTATCGACGAGGTTGTCGTAACAGGTACAGGTTCACAGAAGAAGCTCACCCTTACAGGTGCCGTGACGACTGTCGACCCTGAACTGCTCCGCACACCTACGGCCAGCCTTTCAAACTCATTCGCCGGCGTTGTTCCTGGTGTGTTCGCAAGACAGACCACAGGTAACCCCGGTGACAACGTATCAGAGTTCTGGATCCGTGGTGTCTCCACGTTCGGTGCAGGTGCAAGCGCACTCGTGCTTGTCGATGGTTTCGAACGCGACCTCAACGACATCAACCCTGAAGACATCGAGACATTCACCGTCCTCAAGGACGCATCTACAACAGCTATCTACGGTTCGCGTGGTGCGAACGGTGTTTTGCTCATCACGACAAAACGCGGACGCGACGGTAAGACACGCATCAACGGTAAGGTGGAATACAGCTACAGCACACGTACGAAGACTCCTGAGTTCGTTGACGGAAGCACATACGCACGTATGATGAACGAGGCTCTCGAGAGCCGCAACATGTCTCCGGCCTACAGCGCCGACGACCTTTACCTGCTGGACAACCAGCTCGACCCTGAGATTTTCCCGAATGTGAACTGGATGGACCTTCTGCTTAAAGACGGTGCCCCGACATTCCGCGCCAACGTCGATGTGAACGGTGGTGGTGCGAACGCACGCTACTTCGCTTCTGTAAGCTACGTTGAGGAAGGCGGTATGTACAACAGCGACTCCGCACTGAAAGACTATAAGACCAACGCCAACTATCACCGTTGGAACTATCGTATGAACTTCGACCTCAACATCACAAAGACAACTCTCTTGAAGATCGGTGTTGCAGGAGCTCTCGAGAAGCAGAACCAGCCGGGTTCCATATACGATGAGGTATGGACATCGCTCATGGGATACAATGCCATCGCTACTCCTGTTAAGTATAAGAACGGAAGATGGGGATCACAGGGTAGTGGAAACCACAATAACCCTTGGGTGCTCGTGACACAGTATGGTTATAACGAAATCTGGAAGAACACCATCAACACAACCGCAGAGCTGACACAGGACTTCGGATTCATCACTCCGGGACTCTCTGCAATAGTACGCTACGGATACGATATCTACACCGACAACGGTAACAAACACTGGAAGGCTCCGGAAGGATGGCAGGCAGAGCGTCTGCGCGACAGCAACGGTGAACTCGTGTTCACAAAGAAAGTGGACGAGCAGCTCATGATTTCCAACCCGTACTCAAACGGTCAGAAGAAGGAATTCTTCGAGGCTGAGATCCACTACGCACGCAACTTCGGTCTCCATCAGGTAGGCGCAATTCTGAAATATACACAGGACGGAACAACAAACAACTCGCAGAACGACTACGTGAACCAGTCCAGCGATGATCCTATCGAACAGATGAACATCGACTTCCAGCGCACAATCCAGGGCATCGACCGCCGTCATCAGGGACTCGCAGGACGTTTCACCTACGGCTATGCAAACCGTTACTTCGTTGACTTCAACTTCGGTTACAACGGTTCTGAGAACTTTGCAAAGCACAACCGTTTCGGTTTCTTCCCCGCATACTCTGCAGCATGGAACCTTGGTGAGGAACCATGGATCAGAAAGGCAGCCCCATGGATCGACATGTTCAAGATACGTTACTCTTACGGTAAGGTCGGTAACGACTACCTCAGCACACGTTTCCCGTTCCAGGGACGTTTCATGACCGACGACAACGACCGCTACATATTCGGCGACTTCGGTACATCAAACTACACATACAACGGTATCTCTTACCTCATGCTTGCCAACAAGGACATCACATGGGAGGTTGCGAGAAAGCACGATATAGGTATTGACTTCTATCTGTTCGGCAACAAGTTCAGCGGTACGATCGATTACTTCCGCGAGACCCGTGACGGTATCTTCATGACCCGTAACTATCTGCCGCAGATCATCGGTGTATCCAACTCACAGCAGCCGTCTGCTAACATCGGTAAAGTACGTTCTACAGGTGTTGACGGTAACATCGCTTACACAGAAAAGATTGGCCAGGTGAACCTCACCGTACGTGGAAACTTCACCTACAGCAAGAGTAAGATTCTCGAATATGATGAGCAGTACAGCCACTATGCTTACAGCCGCAACTCCGGTTTCCGCGTAGATCAGGCAAGAGGTCTTATAGCATTGGGACTCTTCAAAGACTATGACGACATCCGTTACAGCCCCGATCAGTCAGCACTCAAAGGCGACTTCGAAATCGCTCCCGGTGACATCAAGTATAAGGACGTGAACGGTGACGGTAAGATCAACGACAACGATATCGTGCCTATCGGCTCAACAACAAAGCCTAACCTTATCTACGGTTTCGGTATATCTGCACAGTGGAAAGGCTTCGACTTCAATGTCCTGTTCCAGGGCGTGGGCGAATCGTCATTCTTCATAAACGGATTCACTGTATATCCATTCAGCGAAGGCTCATGGGGTAACATACTTACAGACGTTGTAGGCAACTACTGGTCGCTCGGAAAGAACGAGGATATACACGCTAAATATCCGCGTCTGACCTACGGCAAAAACTCTAACAACAACCGTGCATCTACATACTGGCTGCGCGACGGATCATACTTACGTCTGAAGAACCTCGAAATCGGTTACACACTGCCGAAGGCATTCGTTTCGAAAATGCACATTCAGAACGTACGCTTCTACTTTATGGCTACCAACCTGCTCACCTTCTCTGAATTCGACCTTTGGGATCCGGAACTCGGAAGCAGCAACGGACAGCAGTATCCATTGTCAAGAACCTTCACACTCGGTATGACAATTAATCTGTAATGCCATAATATCAACGCACTAAAGTAATAATCTAAAGGTAACAGATATGAAAAAATATAAATATATGATAGCCGGAGTTGCTGCAATGTGTGCCACGGCATTCCTCACATCTTGTTCCGACTATCTCGACACGGACAAATATTTCAAAGACCAGCAGTCGCTCGAACATATCTTCAACAACAAGAACAACACGCTGGAATGGCTCGCCCTGAGCTACAGCCGCCTGCAGGGTGATAACATAGAGATTGGTCATAGCGACCAGAACCCTACCAACTTCTGCGACGACATGACCTTCAACGAGGGAAACAACGGTGAACGCTACCGCAAGTTCAAACTCGGAGAGTATGGCGACGGATACAGCTACGACACCTATTATAAGAACTCATGGCCTTGGTCATACGTAGGAATACGCCAGGCATCTGTATTCATACACAACGCTCATGCAAACGATGAACTCACACAAGACGAGATTGATGTCCTCATAGGTGAGGCTCACTTCCTGCGCGGATACTTCTATTGGCTGCTCATACGCAAGTATGGTCCTGTGCCAATCATGCCGGACGAAGGAGCAGACTTCAGCGAAAGCTACGACAACCTGTCTTATCCGCGCAATACATTCGACGAATGTGTTGACTTCATCTGCAAAGATATGATCGAGGCTGCTAAACGTCTGCCGGACAGACGAGACAACCTCAACAGCGCACGTCCTACCAAAGGTGCCGCACTCGCAATGCGTGCAAAAGTGCTGACCTATGCTGCCAGCCCTCTGTACAACGGCAACACCGAGATGGCCGACTTCACCGACAAGACCGGACGCCAGCTCATCTCACAGCAGTATGACGAAAGAAAATGGGCTGTGGCTGCCGCTGCAGGAAAAGACTTCCTTGACTATAACGACCAGGCCGGCGTGTACAAAATACACACAGTAGGTATAAGAAAGACCGCGGAAGATACTTCTTACCCGACAACAATCATTCCACCGAAGTGCGAACCGTACTCAAGCCAGAACTTCCCTGACGGTTGGGCAGACATCGATCCGTTCGAGTCTTACCGCTCCGTATTCAATGGTGAGCTCTCCATGGCAGAGAACGAGGAAATAATCTTCACACGTGGTCAGAACGACCGTGGCAACAACCTTATTCCTGCAGGACAGGAAGATGCTGAAGAAGATAAAGGTGTGAAACAGCTTGTTAAGCATCAGCTGCCTAACTCTCTCGGAGGATGGAACATCCACGGAGTGACACAGAAACAGTGCGACGCCTACGATATGGCAGACGGTACACCGTATGACCGTGAGAAAGTGATGGCAAAATATGGTCCGGGCAACGAATTCACAACCATCAACAACAAAGCCCTGCACCCATACGACCACCTGCCTGACAACGGAATATACATGGGTTATGCTAACCGCGAGCCGCGTTTCTACGCTTCGGTAGCCTACAGCGGAACTATCTGGCCGGGCGCAAGCACAACAGAAGACAGATATCACAACCAGCAGATATTCTACTATCGTGGCGAACAGGACGGACGTGTGAACAGTAACGAACGTTGGGTGAACACCGGTATCGGCGTAATGAAGTATGTACATCCTTACGACATCAACGTAGGAAACGATGCATCTATCAGAGATAAAGCCGATCCTGCACTGCGCTATGCAGACTTGCTGCTGCTCTATGCCGAGGCTCTCAACAACCTGACTACAAGTTATGAGATAGCTTCTTGGGACGGAACACAGACTTATACCATAAGCCGTGATGTCAACGAGATGCACCGCGGAGTTAAGCCTGTCAGAATGCGTGCCGGCGTTCCGGACTATACTGATGAGGTTTATGCCGACCGTGACCAGTTCTTCAACGCTATCGTACACGAGCGCCAGATTGAATTCTTCGCAGAGAACCAGCGTTATTTCGACCTGCGCCGTTGGAAGATTGCCGAGGAACACGAGGCTGAGCAGATATATGGATGCAACACTCTCATGGACAGAAGAAACGCTCTTCAGTTCTACAACCCTGTCAGAGTGCCGAAGTTGCAGACATCTTTCTCACGCAGACAATACTTCTGGCCGGTTTCTTGGGACGAACTGAGACGTAACAAGAACCTTACCCAGGCTCCTGGATGGAAAGATTACGAATAAAAGTCACACAACCATAAACAAGAAAACAATGAAAAAAGTTTTTTATATAATAGCAGCATTCGCCCTCATGTGCGGAACGCTCACATCTTGCAACGAGGAATGGGAAGACGAACTCTACGAAGAGCTCGTATCGTTCAAGGCACCTGTGGGCAGCAATGGAGTTTACGATATATACATGCGCTATAATGATGACGGAACAGGTCAGTACAAAGTGCCGGTCATAGTCAGCGGATCGCGCAGCAACAGCAAGGACTATATCGTAAAGATAAGCGTTGACAATGATACTCTTGCTATCCTCAACAGCGAGAGATTCGCTTCGGGTCGTCAGGACCTTTGGTTCAGACAGCTTCCTGAGCAGTACTATTCGTTCCCGAAACAGACCTGCGAAGTGAAGGCCGGTCAGATAACCAACACCTTCACCATCGACTTCAATCTGAAAGGTCTCGACACTCAGGAGAACTGGGTACTCCCGCTTACCATCGATCCGGATCCTTCATACAAGCTCAATATCCGCAGCGGATGGGATAAGGCTCTGCTCAACATCAAACTGTACAACGATTTCTCAGGCAACTATGCTTCATCAAATATGGACGTTTATATGGACGGAAGCGAGTCTGATGGTGCCGTTGAGGACTACCGCGAGTGCCGCGTTGTTGACGACAGAACAGTCTTCTTCCTTGCCGGAACAACATGGAGTGAGGATATAAACCGCGCCCTCTACAAAGTCTTAGCAAAGTTTGAGGAAGGTGTAACTGACGATAAAGGTGTCATCACCGGTAATGTTACACTCAGTGCAGGAGATCCAAACAATGGCATCAATTTTGAAGTAAGCGGACCATGTACATATCGTTACGAAGTCATTCCTGATCCGACAAAGAAATATCTTGAGCGTCGCATCACCACAATGTACCTCGACTATAAGTACACCGACATCACTTCTGATCCTAAGAACCCGATGCGTTTCCACGTAATGGGTAACATGACAATGGAACGTAAGTACAACACACAGATTCCAGACGAGGATCAGGCCATCCTGTGGTAATAACCATTCGCATACTATGCGAATAACTGCATAACACAAAACGGGGCACACCATAACGGTGCGCCCCGTTTTCTTATATATCCACGCGGAATAAATACGTTACAGTCCGCCCTATACGTCTGCATATTCTCACTGTAAATTCCCCGCTCATCACGCACAACCCGTACCGGTCGGGCATCACCGACACACCGGAACAGGCTTTACCACAGAAGAACGTAATTTATATTTACGTGAAACAAGCAAACAACCGCCACATCATCATATCCGGATTTCGTGCCAGCCTCATGTTTATTACGAAGAAAAAGAATGTATTTTCAGCCTCATTCCACAAGTTATGTCATCATTGTCTTACGTGAATGAGCACTTAATTTCCTGTTAAGCCCGAATTCACGGCCTTACAGCAGCCTTGCGATATCGCATGGGATAATTGTCCGCGATCATGCCTTTCGCCCGTCATACGAAGCAAAACAGCCCAGTTTATACACGTCGTAGAGCCTCAGACAGGCCTTTCCGCCCGTGAGCAGTCTGCGCTCCATGCGGCCGAAGAGCCGGTGCCACATCCTCACTGCCCACAATATGTGCCGGCGGCGCAGCACATCAGCCATGTCAATCATGCGCGAATAGCCCCGCATCTCCGCCTCAAAATCGCGCAGTGTACGCATGTCTTTCTCCGTCTTCGTCACGAAACAGTCGTTGCTCTCGAAGTCTTCCATCACCACAGCGTTGTCTATGTGGGCCACCGTCACGCCACTTTCCTCCAACAGGCGGCCGAACCTCACGTCCTCATAACGCCTCATCCGCTCGTCGAAACGGCAGCACTCCATCACGCCACGCTCCGCCATGAAGTTCACCGAACGGAACGCCTGATACGGTCGTTTGTTCCTTTCCTCCGCCGTGTGTTGCCTCTCCGCCCTGCGCTCGTAGGCACAACGCAGATTGCGGCGCACGTCGTCTGCCGTGCCACCCGTGCGTATTCCACCAATCACCACACCCGCCTCAGGCGCCTCCAGATAGCGTATGATGAACCGGTCGTCGGGCAAGGCCATGTCGCAATCGAGGAACAACAGCCACGCGTAACAGCTTATGTCTGCGAGGAAATTGCGTGTCGCGGCTGCGCCCCTGTTCTCCGCACGCACCACATATCTGCAGCCCGCCATACGGTCTATGCTCCGATTGAAAGCCACGGCGTCCTTATCCGTCGAACCGTCGTCGGCAGCTATTATCTCATATTGCAGTCCGTCCACGTCATCGCACAGTTCCTTGAGACGCTCCACCATAGTGAGGCACCTCGTGTTGTAAACCGGCAGAAGTATCGAAAGCTCGTTTCTAATCATTGTTCTTATCTTCATTCTAACGGTAAAAGGCCATATTCAGAAAACGTATAAGCCATTCCTTCAACCTGTACATATATCAGTTGAGCCGAATTCTATATTTTACAAAGATAGTGAAAGGCGAGTGCAACGACAAAACGGAGAAACTCTGTTTTTCCGATTTTGGCACTGCCGAGCCGAATCCTATCTTCTACAAAGATAGTGAAAGGCGAGCGCAGAGGCAAGAGAAAAGCACTGTTGCTTTTCTATATTGACTTTGCCGAGCCGAATCCCATCTTATGCAAAGATAGCGAAAGGCGAGTGCAACGACAAAACGGAGAAACTTTGTTTTTCCGATTTTGGCACTGCCGAGCCGCATCCTATCTTATGCAAATATATGAATAAAAACCGAAAGCCATCCGTCCCCACACTCTTTAACCTGAAAAAACGCGCGCAAACATTAAAAAACACCGCCATATCATAACACTATATGAATTATTTTAATATATTTGCCGCCGTATATACCAATCCGACAGACGTCATTACAAAGTAGCGGCAGCACCCTCCGGCACATTATGACAGTCTCCGGAAATAACGTCTCAAGTAAGACCGGACATCCGACAACCCGTAAACCGCAAATCCAAAAACTTACAGATTATGACCTATACTTCACGAACGACATCCATCCTTCCGTCATTCCGCGGTCTCCTTACCCGCTCCGTGTTCATAGCCCTCTGCGCCATGACGGCCGCCACAGCCTATTCGCAGCCGGCCGGACAGCGCACTGTGCGCCAGTGTCTCCAACCGAACAGCCCCATAGGAGTTGCGCGCGGAATATGGCCGGGACGCGTTGTGTGGAGCCATGCGCCCGGTGCGGCGACATGGGAGGATAAATCCCGCGACGATAAGACAACCGGAACGCCCGATGCCGATGACATGTGGTTCGCCGACCGATACAACTCCGACGAGGCGTGCGAGTGGCTTGTGCAAAACACCGTGCTCTCGCTCACCAAGCAGAAGAAGATGTCAAAGGCATGGAACGACATATTCGTGTATTTCAACAAGACCCACGACCGCGGATCGAAAGGCTACCACAAGGGTGAGAAGATTGCCATAAAGGTGAACAACAACAATACTTTCTCCCACAGCGACAACCCGAGCATCAACGCCTCGCCGCAACTTGTGCTCGCCCTTCTGAAGACTCTCGTCGAGGATGCCGGCGTGCCCGAGGAGGCAATCACCGTGGCAGAGCCGAGCCGTTTCATCACCGACTGCCTCTACGACAAATGCCATGAGGCCTATCCCGGCGGGCGATTCGTAGACAACGCGGGCGGCGACGGACGCGTGAAGTCCGAATACGTGGCCGACGCCATGCACTACTCGCGCAACAACGGCCGACTGGCGCGCGGCATATCCACCGCCTTCACCGAGGCCGACTACGTCATAAATATGGCCCTGCTCAAGGGTCACGTGGGGCAGGGCGTGACACTCTGCGGCAAGAACTGGTACGGCACGATGAGCATACACGCCGACTGGCGCAAGAACTTCCACGACAATTTCAACCAGAACAAGAACGGTAGGCCGAAATACATCACCTTCGTCGATTTCATGGGACATAAGGATCTGGGCGGCAAAACGCTCATCTGGTTCATCGACGCGCTCTATGCCGCCAAGTTCGTGGATACAAAGCCCGGTCCGAAATGGACCATACCGCCCTTCAACAACGAATGGCCCTGCTCGCTGTTCGGCAGTCTCGACCCCGTGGCCATCGACATGGTGGGCGTCGATTTCCTCACCAACCAGTTCCCCAACATGCCCGACGCCGACTGCTCCGACATGTATCTCGTCGAGGCTGCGTCGGCCGACAATCCTCCTTCGGGCACGACCTACGACCCGGAGGGCGACGGAACGCCGCTCAAAAGCCTCGGAACTGCCGAGCACTGGAACAACGTGAACGACAAGCAATACTCGCGAAACATGGGCCGCGACGAAGGCATCGAGCTGGTTTACAGCAAAAAACAGTTCTGACATAAAACACATACCGTTATGCTAAAGACATCATTCATCCTTGCCGCGGCGCTCTGCGCCTTGTCCGTTCCTGCCTACGCCGCGCCGTCTCCCGGCACCATCTGCGCACCGGCAAAGGCACAGCAACAGACTTTCAGTCAGTTCTGCGAGGGTTTCAAACCGCTCAATGCCGGCACGTTCGGCGTAGAAGCGTTCGGCACGACCGACGCTTCCAAGGTTTCCGCCGACGCACACATCAGTCCGTCGTCGCCTTTCCTGCCCACCGACCTTACGTGCGACTGTCAGGAACAGAGCGACATATACTGGAACAAAGGCAGCATAATGAAACTCGGCGACAACACCACCGTGGTGTTCATGAATCGTCTGTGCGACGACTCCCACAACAACGCGCTCTACCGCTACGACCACATCGTGACGACATACGATGCCGACGGCCGTCTGACCGACAGCCATATCATAGGCCGTTCGGGCCGTGCGTGGAGCGTTGAGGTGAAAGGCACCGCCGACGCGAAGGGTGGCATCACCATGAACGTCACACGTCGCGACCTCGCCATACCCGCGATGATTGAGGAATACGCAGACCTCACGTTCACCGTCACCGCCTCACGCTACACCATAGGCAGCGACGGCTACATCTCGCGCACATCGCTCGGCGTGCCGCGCAGCGAGACAGTGAAGGCCGACGTCATACCTGCCACGAAGGAGGAGTTCGACAAACTGCTGGCAATGTTCACACCGCTAAGTGACGGAAAAATAACTGTCAGCTCGTTCAAAAACGACGAACAGCCCGGAAAGGAGATAGATAGGAAATACGTGCGCGCCTTCATCACCCCTGCGCCCGACTGCGACTGCGCTCCTATGCGCACGCTCTGGACCGCCGGTAGCGTGATAGAGACCGCCGACCGCTACATTCTTCTCATGACCAAGAGCTGCGATGTGCCGCGCGACGGCTATCCCTTCAACGAGTACATCGTTGCCACCTTCACCAAGGACGGCCACACAATCGACGTCTGTCCCGTGGCACGCAAAGGCGACTTCTGGGACGTCGAGATAACAGGCAGCAGCTCGCCGTTCTCGCTCACCGTCAGACAGGCCGTCACGTCAATGGACGAAGAACAGCCGGGCACAGGCAACACCGACAACGTGCACACGCAGACGTGCACCATAGAGGCCGACGGATGCATCACGCTGAGAACGTCGGGCCGCACCTTCGCCGCGCCGTCAGACAGCGAGGGATGGACTGAGCAGAAATAGAAGACACGTACGCGGACCGATGCCGTCGTACACAGTACATTATGATATATCACATTGAATATCAATATATTGCGTATAATGTATGATTATATTATGTACAAAATATTATGATATTGCGTATAAGATATGATGATATTGTGCATAAGATATGATGATACTCTGCACATGCAATTATGACATTGCGCTGAAGTATTGACAACACTATATGCGGGGCTGAAACGGCAGCTCCGCATTTTAACACTTTTAAGTTAAATTTTCCGCCCGAAAAACTTCCGCTCCGCCACTCAAAATAGAAAATCGGATGCTCCCGAAATTACCATTTTCATACCGAAAAAGGAAATTCCGGAAATTCGCCTTGTGCGTCTCTACCCCCAACATTTCGGAGTGCGTCGTGCGAAAAAGGCCATTTCGCACTCTGAAAGAGCCCGTTTCGGAGCACGATTAAGCCCATTTCATGGGCCGAAAGAGCCCATTTCGCATCCTGAAAGAGCCCATTTCGCAAGACAGTATGCAGCAGACCGTATCATAGTTTTGGCGCAAACGCCTTATTATCAGCACCTTATCCAAAACCCTTCAAAACTCGCGTATTTGCCGACAAACACCGTGTCGCCCGCAAATTCGTCGAAAATGGAGCACCATATTTTAACATTTCACAGACTTCCGTGTCGCTCACGACAACTACGCGAACCGCAGTCCACACATCCATACCCATCACCTCGCGCAACCGGAAGCAACAGTCCGACTGCCGCCTATTTCACCACCGCGGAACGCCTGCAACGAGACCGAAATGCAAAAAAAATAAAAATTTGAAAACAATAATGCAAATTTTGATTTAATCTATTAACATAATTCATTATCTTTGTCGAAAATAGGATGCGGCGCGGCAGTGCCAAAGCCGGATAAACATAGTTTCTCCGTCTTGTCGTTGCTCTCGCCTTTCACTATCTTTGTAGAAAATAGGATGCGGCGCGGCAGTGCCAAAGCCGGATAAACATAGTTTCTCCGTCTTGTCGTTGCTCTCGCCTTTCACTATCTTTGTAACGTATTGGTAACCGAAAATACCTGACGGCAACAATGCGACACGACGAGTCAGGTGGACGACATTAAGAACTTTCTTTTTCAGATAAGGACAAAAGGAGTCGGAATAAGGCGCCACCTATGAAAAGAAAACACTCCGTGTACGTGCACGGAAACACCGTCCGACACGGCGGAACAGTCAAAAACCTAAACCGGAACAATTACGGCAAGACAATGAACGCAGACCCTAATAGTATGATACACAGCCACGAAGCCATCCGCACGACAGCAGTATGTGCGGCAGCATCGGTATGCAATCATCCTTACCGCCGCATAAGCCATTCGCACGGCATACCGTCACATCTCATGGCTTGCCGTGAAGAGTATCCGCCCGGCGGCTCAGCAACGACGACGAGACCTATAAAGAAGCCGTCTTTTTAGGTGCATCGCATGGCACGTGAGACTTATCCCGCAACAGACAATCAGACAGAAGAAACAACAACAATAACTAAATCACATAAACCTAATACGGTAATGACTACACGAAGAGACTTTCTCAAACAGATGGGAGTGGCAGCAGCAGGCTTAGGACTGGCGCCACTCAGTTCGCTGGCTGCACGGCCGGCAGGTGCAAACAACGCCAAGGACTCCAAGGGCGACAAGGTGAAGATAGCCTTCATCGGCATCGGCAACCGCGGTGAACAGAACGTGACCGAGTTTGAGCGCACGGGCATGATAGAGGTGACAGCGCTCTGCGACGTCGATCTGAAGGGCAAACAGACACAGAAGGTGCTCGGCAAATACCCCAAGGCAAAGCTGTTCACAGACTACCGCGAGATGTTCGAGAAGTACAGCCAGAACTTCGACGCAGTGGTGGCTTCTACTCCTGACCACAGCCATTTCCCCATTGCCATGCTGGCACTCGAATATGGCAAGCACATATATCTGGAGAAACCGATGACCCGCACGTTCATCGAGGCGGAACTGCTCATGCAGAAAGCACGCTCATGTCCCAACGTAGTGACCCAGGTGGGCAACCAGGGCCACTCCGAAGCCAACTACTTCCAGTTCAAGGCATGGATGGACGCGGGCATCATAAAGGACGTGACGGCCATAACGGCTCACATGAACAATCCGCGACGCTGGCACAGCTTCGACGCCAACATGTACCGCATGCCTTCAGGCGATCCGCTGCCCGACGGAATGAACTGGGACGTATGGCTCGGCGCTTGTCCGTGGCACGACTACTCGGCTAAGTTCCATCAGGGTGACTGGCGCTGCTGGTACGACTTCGGCATGGGCGCGCTGGGCGACTGGGGAGCACACATTCTCGACACGGCTCACGAGTTCCTAAACCTCGGACTGCCCTATGAGGTGTCGCTCACTTACGAGAAGGGCCACAACGATTTCTTCTTCCCCTATTCCTCAACCATCCTGTTCCGCTTCGGCGCGAGAGGCAACATGCCGCCGTGCGACGTGACATGGTATGACGGCATAGACAACCTGCCGCCGCTGCCCAAAGGCTACGGCAAGTCGGAATACAATCCGGACATACCGTCGAGCAACCAGGGCGACACGCCGGTATCCGAACTCAACCCGGGAAAGATAATCTACAGCCGCGACCTTATATTCAAGGGCGGAAGCCACGGCAGCACACTCTCAATCATCGGCGACAAGGCCGAGGAGATGAAGAGCCGCCTGCCTGAAGTGCCGAAGAGCCCGTCAAACCACTATGTGAACTTCCTCCGTGCCTGTCAGGGAACAGAGAAGACACGCTCGCCGTTCGAGATAAACGGTGTGCTCAGCCAGGTGTTCTGCCTCGGTGTGATAGCACAGCGCCTGAACACGCAGCTATTCTTCGACCCGCGCACAAAGCAGTTCACCAACAACGTCTTCGCCAACGCACTGCTCTCGGGCATGCCTCCGCGCAAGGGATGGGAGTTCCTCTATAAGGCGTAAGGCTCAAAACGTCTGAACAAAACAATCAATCTACACATAAAAATCTGATCTCCGAGTATGAACAAAGGCACAAGGCTCATCATGGCGGCGGCAATAATGGCCGCGACGGTGTGCTCGTGCGGCGTGACACGCGGCACGGTGTCGGACGGATGGACACTGGTGTGGGAGGATAACTTCGACCAGAAACATTCGTTCGACACTGCCACGTGGAGCAGGATAGACCGCGGAACGTCCGACTGGAACCGCCACATGTCGCATCACGACGCATGCTACGCCATGCGCAAGGGCAACCTCGTGCTGCGCGGAATAATAAACGACGTGGCGCCGAACGACACAGCCCCGTTCATCACCGGAGGAGTATGCACCATGGGTAAGCGCACGTTCAGCGACGGACGGCTCGAGATACGCGCGCGGCTCAATGCCGCGCAGGGCGCATGGCCGGCCATCTGGCTGCTGCCTGAGAACGGAAGCTGGCCGCGCGACGGCGAGATTGACATCATGGAACGGCTCAACGGCGACAGCATTGCCCACCAGACCGTGCACTCGCACTATACCTACGACCTCGGCATAACGGACAATCCGCCGTCGCACGCCACCGGACCGATAGATCCGGACGCGTACAACGTGTATGCCGTGGAGATGTATCCGGACAGTCTGGCGTTCTTCATCAACGACCGCCACACGTTCACCTACCACCGCATACAGACCGACAAGGAGGGTCAGTTTCCCTTCGACCGCCAGTTCTATCTGCTCATCGACATGCAGCTTGGCGGCAGTTGGGTAGGAGCGGTGAGGCGTAGCGACCTGCCGGTGGAGATGCTCATCGACTACGTCAGATTCTATAAGCGGCGGCAGTGAGCCCGGGGTCACGGCCACATTCACACAAAGACACAACACGGAAAAGGCTCCGCCGCACAACGGCGGAGAACAACCCTAAAACCAATAACACAAATGAGAAAACTTATAATCACAGCCATCGCCGCACTGTTCATCCTGCCGGCGACGGCGCAGGAATGGAAATCGCTCTTCAACGGCAAGAACCTGAGCGGATGGACACAGAAAAACGGTAAGGCCGAATATAAGGTGGAGGACGGCGCAATAGTGGGTTACACCAAGATGAACACGGCAAACTCGTTCCTCTGCACAAAGAAGAAATACGGCAACTTCATCCTCGAGTTCCAGTTCAAGATAACAGACGGGCTCAACTCCGGCGTGCAGCTACGTAGCGAAAGCCTCAAGTCATATCAGAACGGACGCGTGCACGGCTATCAGTTTGAGATAGACCCGTCGCAGAGAGCATGGACAGGCGGCATCTACGACGAGGCACGCCGCGGATGGCTCTACCCGCTGACAAAGAACCCGAGAGCCAAAAAGGCATTCAAGAACGGACAATGGAACAAGGCGCGCATCGAGGCTTACGGCAACAGCATACGCACTTGGGTGAACGACATTCCGTGTGCCAACCTCTGGGACGACAAGACTCTGAGCGGTCTCATCGCCCTTCAGGTGCACGCCATACAGAACAAAGCCGACGAGGGAAAGACAGTGGCATGGCGCGACATACGCATCTGCACCGAGGATGTGGAGAAATATCTCACGCCCGAAGACCGCACTCCGCAGGTGAACTGCATAGACAACACTCTGTCGCCGCAGGAAGAGAAGATGGGCTGGAAGCTGCTGTGGGACGGCAAGACCACCAACGGATGGCGTGGAGCAAAGCTCGACTCGTTCCCGACCAAAGGCTGGAAGATTGAGGACGGAGTGCTCAAGGTACTGGCAGCAGACGGCGGCGAATCGTCGAACGGCGGCGACATCGTGACCACCGATACCTACGACAACTTCATACTGACCGTCGACTTCAAGATAACGAAGGGCGCCAACAGCGGTATAAAATACTTCGTCGATCCGGAAGCCAACAAGGGTGAGGGTTCGGCAATAGGCTGCGAGTTCCAGATTCTGGACGACGAGCGCCACCCGGACGCCAAGCTCGGCGTGAAGGGCAACCGCAAACTGGGTTCGCTCTACGACCTCATACCGGCACCGGAGAAGAAGCCTTTCGACATAAACAACTTCAACACAGCAATGATAATCGTGCGCGGCAAGCACGTGGAGCACTGGCTCAACGGCGTGAAACTGCTGGAGTATGAGCGCGACAACCAGATGTGGAACGCGCTGGTGGCATACAGCAAGTACAAGAACTGGAAGAACTTCGGCAATCACAAGCGCGGCAACATCCTGCTGCAAGACCACGGCAACGAGGTGTGGTTCAAGAACGTGAAGATTAAACCTCTGAAGCTCAAGAACGGCAACAACCGTCGCCGCCGTTGAACAGGCTGAATATCGCCGGGAAATATCTGTCTGCGATAAGACACAATAACCGGCAGACGTCTTTAATATCACGGCAGACAACATCAGAATAACTGCCGCACACATAATGATTCCCCGGTGACAGGACAACAAAGATTCTGTCACCGGGGAATATCTTATCAAAAGAACTGAAGCTGAACGGAACCTGTTATGTTAATCTTAACCGCATTACGATTCTTATTAATATACCATAAACACAATGTTAAAACAATATTCATTTATCAACTGCATGAAAGCCATGGACACATAAAAACAGACTGGGCCGCACACATAGAAATCACAAGACATTATTTATATCATTTAATACATTTTTTACATATAAACCTACGTATTATAAATACTTTTGCATAAGTTGCAAACATCCTGATAAATTAACAACAGGCCCTAAACAAAGGGCGAGACAAACCATAAGAATTAGATATGTCACAAAAGAGTCACATAAAAATATTGACATCTCTGCCAATCATACTGATAGCGATAATGGCGCTTACATGTATGACGTCATGTCATAGAGAACAGAAATTCAAAATAGGAGTTTCTCTATTTCATAAATATTCATGGCGCGAGAAACTTTGCAACGAACTGCTATACGCTTCATTCAAATACAGCAATGTGACCCTTGACACCGCATCTGCCGAAAACGACGGTAAACGGCAGGCCCAACAAATAAAGGAAATGATTGACAACGGCACCGACCTTATTATTGTTTCGCCTATACCCGACCCGGATGTAACTGCCATTCTGGACAAGGCATACGACAAGGGCATCCCTATAATAGCCGTTGACAACAGACAGGTGATAAAGCGGTACACCGCGTTCATAGGTGCCGACAACAGCAGAATAGGTGAGCAGGTGGCAAATTATGTCAGCGAGATATTAAACAACAAAGGCAACGTAGTGGAGATAATGGGAAAGAAAGACGACATCCCCACCATTGAACGCAGAAACGGTTTCCTGAAAGTGTTGAAGAATCATCCGGACATACACATCGTGGGCAGCGAATACTGTAACTGGAGATACCAGGAAGCCATTCCTTGTCTCGAAAGATTATTCAGCAGAAACGAAAGAATAGACCTCGTGTTTTTTCATTCAGACGGAATGGTTCCCGACATTACGGTTATATCAAAACTGCGCGAGAAGAATCCACAACTGAAACTGGTGAGCATAGACGCCCTTTCAAAGAATCCGTTCGGACTGCAGAAAATAAAGGACGGAACACTCACGGCGTCGTTTGTATATCCCACAAGAGGCGACATGGTGTTCGACCTCGCCATAAACATTCTTAAAGGAAAGCCATACGCAAAGGAAACAATACTTCCCACAGGAGTGGTTGACAACAGCAATCTGCAGACCATACTGCAACAGTATATAGAGATAAACAATCTGGATTCGCAGATAAGTCAGATGAAGGCCGACATGAAAATAATGCATAACTCACGCGAGCAACAGAGACTGACGGTATGGATGCTTTGCATTATAATAATTACAATTCTTTCTGCTCTGATAATATCATACGTGCAGTTGAAAAAGATAAGAGTGCTCAAGACTTCTTTACATAAACAGCTGGACAAACAGAAGGAGCAGACACATCTGCTACAGGAAAAAAACGTCGAGCTGAAAAACATAAACCAGAGAATAGCAAGAGAGGCTGAGATAAAGATGAACTTCTTCACAAACATAAGCCATGAGATTCGTACTCCTCTGACTCTTGTAATGGGACCGGTGGAGGAACTCATAAACGTAAACACGCTGTCTGACAAACAGAAAAAGGACCTTCTGACTCTCGCAAGCCATAATCTCTCACTGCTACACGATCTTGTTAACGAGGTGCTGGACCTTCAGAAACTGCAGAATGGGATGATGAAGCTGAAACTTGTCCATTTTGATCTGGCAAAAGCCATAAACGATTGGGCAGAGAATTTCAAGCATATGGAAATAGAACAGCAGGTAACTATGTCTGTTCCGTCGTCGGTACATCCTATATGGATTGAGGCCGACAGAATAAAAATGACCAGCATATTTGTGAACCTCGTGGGAAACGCGTTCAAATTCACGAAACCGGGAGGAGCAATAAGAGTAACCGTAAACGTAGATAAATCGGATCCTTCTGAACTGCATCTGTGCGTGAGCGACAACGGCAAAGGCATCAAGAAAATGGATCTGCCACATATCTTCGATACGTTCTATCAGTCAAGCGACACACACGGAGGTACGGGAATAGGCCTTTCGATAACAAAATCATTCGTTGAGATGCACCATGGAACAATAAAGGTGCAAAGCACAGAAGGATTAGGAACTACTTTTGAGATAACCATGCCTATAAGACAGACAAAAATAGAAAACAGTTTGACAACCAAACAAGAAGAAAATGATACAGAAATAAAATATGAAGACAAAAACACACGGCCGAAGGTTCTCATCATAGAAGACAATGCCGAGATGAGAAACTACATAAAACTTATTCTAAGCGAAAAATATGTAACCATTGAGGCCGCCAACGGACTGGAAGGATACAAGAAAGCACAAACCGCGATGCCGGACATAATAATATGTGATGTCATGATGCCGGTCATGGACGGACAGGAATGTTGCCGCAAACTGAAATCCACAATATCCGTGAGCCATATTCCTGTCATTCTGCTCACTGCACGAAGTCTCGACGAACACAAGACTGAAGGATATGAGAGCGGCGCAGATTCGTACATCACAAAACCGTTCCTGGCAAAACTGCTTCTCTCACGCATTGAGAATCTTCTCGAAAACCGGATACTTCTGAGAAATATATTCGGAAATGACATGGACAACAAATCCATTCATAACAAGAAGCCGAAAGAATCGCAGTTCTTACGAAAATTCCGTGACTATATAAAAGAAAACCTGTCGGATGAGGCTCTGTCCGTAGAGCTCATGGCACAACACATGAACATAAGCAGGGCACAGCTATATTCAAAAATAAAGTCACTCACCGGAATGTCGCCAATAGAACAGCTGAAAGCCGCACGCCTTATAAAGGCGAAAGAATTGCTGATAACCACAGATATACAAGTATCCAGCATAGGATATGATGTAGGATTCACTTCTCCATCATATTTCACAAAATGCTTCCGCGAGAAATACGGAATGACACCCAACGAATTCAGGGCAAAGCAAACAGAACATAACGTAACAACATAACAGAAGAACTATATGAATTTACCAAGAACCTTAATATCATTTATATTGACAATCGGAATATTGCCCCATACGAGTGCTGCCGAATACACCGTAACATCACCCGACAGGAACCTCTCTGTAACAATATCCGACGATGGCGGAATACTGACATACAGGGCTTCATATATGAACAATATCATGCTGAAGCCATCAAGCCTTGGACTGAACACTGATTTCTCGGATATGTCGTCAGGTATGAAGATAACCGGAATAAAAAGGCAACAAATAAACACGTCATACTCCGTTACAAGAACCAAACAGTCGAAAACAAATTATTCGGCGAACTGCATCGACTTATCATGTAAAGGGAAAGACAATCATACATTCACATTAACATTTCGGGTCTCAGACAACGACATCGCTTTCAGATATTACATTCCCGAACAGAATGACGGCACAAGAAAAGTAAAAATAATGAATGAGCTAAGCAGTTTCCTACTGCCTGAACAGACCACGACATTCCTCACGCCACAATCTCTTCCAAATACCGGATGGGAACAGACAAAACCGTCTTATGAGGAAGATTATCTAACGGACAGACCTCTGAATGAAACATCTAAATATAAAGCCGGATATACTTTTCCTTGTCTCTTCAGAATAGGCGACGCAGGATGGATGCTCATAAGCGAAACCGGTACGACAGGAGATTACTGCGGTTGCCGGCTAAGCGACTACGACCATGATAATGGATATAAGATAGAATTTCCTCAAGATGGAGAAAATAATGGTATCGGAAGCGCACAACCCGCATTCGGACTGCCGGGAGCGACCCCGTGGCGTACAGTAACAATAGGAGCCACACTAAAGCCTGTTGTTGAGACAATGGCCCCATACAACAATGTGGAACAACTGTATAAGCCTAAGAAAGAATATAAGAGCGGACACTACACATGGAGCTGGCTGATATGGCAGGACGCTTCGTGTAACTATGATGATCAGATTGAATTTATAGACCTCGCATCGGAACTCGGATTGGAATACACCCTCATAGACGCTAACTGGGATGTGGAAATAGGACGGGAGAACATAGCCAGGCTCTCGGAATATGCACAGGCTAAAGGTGTCGGGCTATTCTTATGGTACAACTCAAACGGGGCAGCCAATAATCCTCCGCAAACACCACGAAACATAATGAACAATCCTATAAGACGCAAGAAAGAAATGGCTTGGCTTGAAAAAATAGGAATAAAAGGAATAAAGGTGGATTTCTTCGGCGGAGATAAACAAGAGACAATGAGATTGTATGAGGACATATTGTGCGATGCAAACGAATACGGACTTATGGTGATATTCCACGGCTGCACTATACCAAGGGGATGGGAACGTATGTATCCTAATTATATGGGAAGTGAAGCATGCCTGGCATCCGAAAATGTATTCTTTGAGGAAAAACATTCTTTAAGCGAGGCATTCGAGATGACTGTTCATCCGTTCTGCAGAAACGCAATAGGAAGTTTCGACTGGGGTGGAGTGATACTCAACAAATATATGAGTCCTGACAATAAGAGCCGTCATCCGAGATACACGTCAGACACGTTTGAGATAGCCACTGCAATAACCAATCAGTCCGGCATAAATTGCATAGCTGTCACTCCAAACATAATGGACGATATACCTTCATTCGAAAAGGATATTATAAAAAAACTACCGGCATCATGGGACGAGACTAAATTCATTGACGGATATCCCGGGAAATATGCTGTCGTGGCACGCAGGCAAGCGGATAAATGGTATGTCGCAGGCATAAACGGAACAGAAAAACCTATCACATTAAAATTATGCCTGCCAATGCTTGCCGGTAAAAGCGTTGATTACATGATTGACAGGAAACCGGGAAAAGGCCAAAGGATACCTGACACTGAAATGAAAAGAATAAAGATAGCCAAAGACGGGAAAATAAAGATAACGCTTCAGGGACGCGGAGGATTCATAATAATGCACTAAAACAATATCACAATGAAAAGAACAACAATATTATTAATTATCGTGATGACAACAATCATCAATGTCATGGCCAACGGCTACAAGGAATATAATGATGAATCATGGAGAGGTAACAACTTCCGTGCAAGCAACGGTGCATTCTGCACTTACGCCGTACCTGAAGAATATCCTTTCATAGAAGGAACACCGGTATTCAATGTCTCAATAAACAACAAAGCCTATGTAGGATTGTACAATGATCTCAATTATTGGGGTGGAAACGTATGTTTCGGATATTTTGATTTCAAAGACGGCACTCATCCGACAATAACCATAGCCACCGATACCGACATAAATGATTTTAAGATTTTACCTCACGATGCTGATATAAGCAATGTGGAAAAAGGCAGACGGTACATTACATTCAACGTAAATAAACCGAACCAGAACATAACGTTGGTAATGAACGACAACTATAAAGGAGATGTACTACATTTATTCTGCAACAGAATAGAGAAACAACCTAAGCTGTCTAAAAAATACAATAAGGAAACACATTACGACAGTCAGTCGGAAACATATTTCTTCGGACCAGGATACTGGGATCTGAAAAAAATACCCGGATGCGACGGAAGACTATCAATAAGAGGCAAACAGAAAATATACGTGGCACCCGGTGCTGTCATAAATGGACAGTTAAAAATAACCGAATCGGAGAAAGGCAGCGAATGTGCGAAAATATACGGACACGGAATGGTGGTGAACGACAAGAAGACCGGATTCAACAGTCTGAGCGTCGATTACTCTGAAGGAGGACATATAGAGGGAATACTGATACACACACATAGAAAACATTGTTGGCAAACCATATTCTCTAATTGTTCGAACATAAAAGTAAATGACATGAAGATTGTATGCACACGTTATGCGTCCACAGACGGTATAGACATTACGGCAAGCCACGACTGTAGCTTTGACAACATATTCATAAGAAGTTCTGACGATTGTGTAGCGATAAAAGGACTTGGAAACTTGCCTCCGGCTAAGAGCAAGCCAATATCCGGACTGAGGTTTAACCGCATGCAGCTTTGGAACGACTGTAACAACGCGTTCGGAATAGGTGCGGAGACACGGGCCGCGTCTTTCAGCAATATAAGTATGACAAACAGCGAAATACTTTTCTCGTATGACGATCCGGAATTTCACGAACGCCTGGACGAACGTTCCGCGATGAACATATGCGCACTGCACGGAACATATTTCCACGACATAAAGTTCGAAAATATATATGTGAACCGTTGTGAACGTCTAATTGCAATGGGCTTCAAAAGCAGTTTCTGGTTCGGATCACTGCAAGGCGACCAAAGCACAGAAGGTGAAATAAGCGGAATAACCTTCCGCAACATATATTGCCCCTCTGACTCTGGCTCAGGCATTGCCAACAATATATGGCTATACGGATGGTACAGCCCCGGAACTCCGACAAAATATATCCATGATATCCACTTTGATAACGTCGTAATATGTGGAAAAAAGATAAATAACGAGAATGATCCCAACATCATAACGACAAACAAAGCTGTGGACAAGCAGCTGGTCTATAACATGACATTCAATTAAAAATAAAAAACAGAAATTATCACTCAAATAAAAATACGACTATACGAAATAATAATATGTGTTTATTTAAAATGAAAATAGTATGAAAGAAACTGAATATAAGGTAAATCAAGGAATAACGATATAAATATATAATTCATAAAATATATCGTAGAGACCGGATAAAACAATACAAAAATTACAGCATATAAGATGTTTCTTACATTCAAAAGATTATCACATGAATAAATTTGCATTTATAAAACATACAAATCTTATATGAAAAAAACATTATTATTAATTGCAGAGATAATCATATCAAGCTCGGCAATAGCACAAGACTACCAAAACTACAACGATACTCTATGGAAAGGTACAAACTATCAGGCCACCGATAGTTCTCTGATAACCTATGCCATTCCAGACGAATATCCTTACACGCAACTTAAACCTACCTTCAATGTCTCTGTTGACGATGAGGCTTACGTGGGACTATATAACGACAGGAACTATTGGAACGGAAATGTACAATTCGGATATATAGACTTCACGGATAGCCGAAAACCATATATTACTATTGCATCGGAAAAGAAAATAAACAGTTTTGAAATACTACCACACGATGCAAATATAAGTGATATTGAACAAACGTCAAGATATATTAGATTCAAAATAAACGAACCGAAACAGAACATAACAGTCATCTTTAATGGAAGTTACAAAGGTGATGTTTTACATCTGTTCTGCAATAATGTTGAGCCCAAACCACAACTAACACGATTCTACAATAAGAGCACTCATTATGACAGCCGTCTTGGGATATATTATTTCGGTCCTGGATACTGGGATCTCAATAAAATATCAACATATGGTGGAAAAATGACAATAAGCGGTAACAAGAAGTTATACATTGAGGGTGGAGCCGTTGTACTAGGCCAAATAAATATCAGCAATTCTGCTATAGGGGACGATTGTGCGAAAATATATGGCCACGGAATAATCATGACATCAGCCGATACAGGAGGTAACAGTCTAAACATGTCTTGGACCGATGCAGGAAAAGCATACGATATCATTGTATTCACACACGGACATAGCGCCTGGCAAACAACATTCACTGAATGTGAGAACCTTGATATAAAAAACATAAAAATCATCGGTACTACATATGCGTCCACAGACGGTATGGATCTGACACGATGCAGGAACTGCACTTTCGATAATATATTTGTGCGCTCATGTGATGATGCCATCGCGATAAAGGGACTTTATGATGAAAACATACCTATAACAGAATGTCCACCAAACACAGGATTAACATTCAATCGAATGCAATTGTGGAACGACTGCAACAACGCATTCGGGATAGGTGCAGAAACACGTGCCTCAGAATTCAGTAACATAAAACTAACTAACAGTGAGATTCTATTTTCTTACGATGATCCGTATTATCACGAAAAACTGGACGAACGATCCACAATGAATATATGTGCACTTCATGGTACTTACTTCCACGACATTATATTTGACAACATATATGTAAACCGATGCGAGCGACTAATCAGCATGGGATTCAAAGATAGTTTTTGGTTCGGATCAATACAGGGTGACCAAAGTACTGACGGAGGAATCAGAGACATAACATTCAAAAACATCACATGCCCTAACAACTCGGGATCAGCAATAGCAAACGATATAAGACTGTATGGATGGGAACAAACAGGAACTCCCTCTAAAACAATAAGCGATATAACTTTTGACCACGTTTCAATAGAAGGACAATATGTAAACACTCTATATGACAAAAACATCGACATTAGCAGTAGCGACTTGGATAAAGGTCTTGTTACAGGACTCATGTTTATACCTAACTCAACATCAATAAAGATACAGACAGCCGATAAAGATACCGACATTCAGAACGACATATACTCCATAAACGGGACGAAAATAAAAAAACCGACAAAAGGTATCTATATAAAAAATGGAAAGAAATATCTCATCAAATAACAACAAGAAGAATACATGAAAAAGTATATATAAGACAATACTAATATAATTCAAGTTATTTATTACATTCTTATACTTTCTATTATCATAAATTTGTAACATAATCAAAGGATAAATAATATCCAAATAAAACATATCTGACCTAGGCAATAAACAATAGGTTATCTATTTACAATAAAATATTTACTCATCTAATAAATTAAAAGCTTATGAAAAAGATGTTTTACATTATTACTGCATTACTTACAATGTATGCAAGTAATTTACATGCCTATGACAATGGTGATGGTTCTGCCAATAATCCTTATCTTGTATCTACTGTTCAAGATCTTCAAAACATAAAAGATGAACCAACAGCATGTTATAAGCTCGTGAATGATATTGACCTTACAGACTTTGCATGGACTACATTCGACTTCTCTGGTACGCTTGATGGCAATGGATTTGAGATATCCTGGCTCACCATACCGGCCGGTGGTAACGGTGTCGGACTCTTTGGCAACTTCAACAAACCTGGCGTTATAAAAAATCTTACCATACGAAACTTCGACATTGTATGCGGCAATTGGGCAGGATGCTTAGTATCTACTTCAGGAAACTGGGAGGATAATAAAAATGGAGGTATCATAGAAAACTGTCGTGCTATAGATTGCAATATCAGCGGAGGAGAATGTATCGGTATATTCGCTGGCACAACTGGAGGATTGACCGTAAGAAACTGTGCTGCATTTAACTGCAATGTCACAGGCACCAAGAGTGTTGGAGGAATAATAGGTGACAGCGAGAAGAATGCCAGCTGGGAATATGGTGTCTATGACTGTGCATACTTCGGTTCTATTACATCTTCTGGAGAAAATGCCGGAGGAATATGCGGATTTATAAATACCACTACAGGCCAAATCATAGAAAACTGTGTAACTTATGGCGACATAACATCTACAGGGCGAGTATGTGGTGGTATATGCGGTGGAGCCAATTGGAATACCGATAAATGTAATATAAACAACTGTGCTTCATACGTAAATATAACAAGTGATATGGTAGGAGGTATTATAGGAAAATCATTCGGACTAAATATGAACAACTGTTATGCAACTGGCAATCTCAAGGCCAAAACACCAGCCAATCCTACAGATGATTTATGGAGTGGAGGTATTGTTGCGAGAAGCCTTAACAGTTCTGACGTAAATAACTGCTATTTCTCCGGAATAATAATAGCTGACGACGGGGCATATGTAGGAGGACTCTTCGGACAGAAAAATGCTGCAACTATGTCTAAATTATATTACAATACAGACGGAGCGGCAACGCCATTCGCTGATGGAGCAGATCCAACTTCTTTCGACGTGTATGGACTAACGACTGGGCAGATGAACGAACTGTCAAATTATTCCTTCTCAGACATGAGCCGATGGACTAATACAGATGGCACAATGCCTCCATATCTGGCAATACAGTCTGCACCAGTTAAAATAAACAAATGTGATGTAAACGGAATAAGTGGTACATGCAGTAATGATGTGAATGAAATCATAATAATTGACGAAAGTTACTTTTTCACTCTCAATGTACCGATTACAATAGAGAACGGAACATTTAAAGCATCTTTCCCTGAGAACTACGTACTAGACGGAGAACAACTGGCTGTAGTAACAAAAGGCAAAGACACGATGTGGTCACCTGCTACAAGAATAATTGCAGAAAAAGCGACGACAGGTATTACAGAAATAGAACAACAGAACGATATAAATGACAATGCAATATACAACATGCAAGGAATAAGAATACCACGTCCAGAAAAAGGACTTTACATTACCAATGGCAAAAAATATATTGCCAGATAATAAAAGTTACAATGCCACAATTCTGAACTGAACAATCGTTATTATACTATCAATAAAGGCAGTTTCCATAAATAAAAAATAAATGACGGGAACTGCCTAATTAGCCTCTTATAATAAATAATTAAATCAATCCACATGAAAAGAAAAAACTTTCTACCATATCTTTTCAGATCCATATTCATTGCTTTCGCATGTACTGCCACAACATATTCCATGGCTAAGGCAACAAGATTTGACTTCGTCACCATGCCAGAATATCAGCAACAGTCTGAAGACAATAGAATACTGAAAGGACATGTAACAGATGAAATGGGACAGCCGATGATAGGCGTTGTTGTAAATATTGAAGGTAATCCGTTAAAAACCATCACTGATATAGATGGTAATTTTGAAATAAAAGTCAACAACAATTCTATTCTTGTACTGACATATATCGGATACAAAACGGAAACAATTGCAGTAAGCAACAAATTAGAGGTAAATGTCAGCATGCAGCCAGTAAGTGCTACAATAGACGACGTCGTTGTTATAGGATATGGCACTGCAAAAAAAGAATCACTTACATCCGCTATATCAACACTTGGATCAAAAGACATAGCGCGCTCTTCTGCGGTAAATACATCTGGTGCCATTGTCGGAAAAATAGCCGGAGTAAATTCACGTCAATCACAAGGAAGACCAGGAGATGTCACAGACATAGTAATAAGAAATATGGGCGCCCCTCTATACGTTGTTGACGGGATGCAGGTGGATGCCGGACAATTCAATAATATTGACTTTAACGATATTGAAAGTATATCCGTACTCAAAGATGCGTCTGCTGCAATATATGGAGTAAGAGCTGGCAATGGTGTAATCGTTGTGACTACAAAATCTGGACGAAGACAAACCAGAAGTACGATAAATGTAAACGGATATACAGGAATACAATCAATGTTCAGATATCCGGACGGAGCTGATGCCGCAACATGGGTGAGGGCAAAAGCGCAGTCGGCAACCATTCTGGGGCAGACAAGTCCATATACTCCCGAAGACCTGCAGAAATACGAAAAAGGCACGGAAAAAGGATATCAGAACTTCAATTGGAAAGATTTCATCTTCGATACAGCTCCACAGAATTACATTGAGATAAATTTTACGGGAGGCTCAGAACACATGGGTTATTATGCTGCCATGAGCCATGTGAAACAAGAATCAATCGTACGCAACTACGGATACTTCGAACGCACAAACATACAGTTGAATGTCAATGCTGATATCGCAAAAAATCTAACATTCGCAATGAAGATAAATGGCCGTGTTGAGAACACCCATCATGTTGCATTCAATTCCTATCTTTCAGGAAACGATGCTTACTGGACTGCATTCTATGCATCTTTGAACAATGAGCCAATAATGAGACCATACGCAAACGACAATCCAAAATATCCGGCCGTATGTAGAGGCATATATACAAACTTTGCCAATCTTACATACGAAAGATCTGGAACCGACAACGACAGCTGGAAAATATTCCAAGGAAGTGTGAATCTTGAATGGGAACCGTTGAAAAATCTCAAATTCAAAGGCATACTCAACTATATGTTTGGAGCCAGACGTCACAACATGAGAGCCAAAGGATATTCTCTCTACGGATACGATGAAGCCACTGATACATATTATGAAGCAATACGTTCTAACTCAGGACTCATACAAAGAGATTACATGAATGAGGAGATGATAAACGGTCAGCTAAGTGCCAACTACAACACCACCATAGCCGGGAAACACAAGATAAGTGCCTTCATCGGAGCTGAGAATTATCTAAACACTTATCCAAGCCTGACAATACAAAGCAAACCGGAAACGGACGCCATCAAACTCATAGACAAAAATGACATTACACTACTAAGCGATGTGGGAGATGACAAGCAAGCACGCGTTGGATTCATGGGACGGTTCAACTACAATTATGCCGATAGATATCTGCTGGAATTCTCTGCAAGGTACGACGGATCATGGAAGTTTCCACCAAACCACAGATGGGGCTTCTTCCCCTCAATATCAGGAGGATGGCGAATATCAGAAGAACCACTTTGGCATAAGTTTAATCTACAAAAATACGTACAGAACCTGAAAATAAGAGCTTCATGGGGTATTCTCGGAGACGACAATATAAGTGGCTACGATGCCAACAGTTGGCGTGGCGGATATAACTACGGCACAACAGGAGCGGTAATTGACGGAGCATACGTTACAGGAGCTTCCGTAAGAACACTTCCTATAACCAACATATCATGGATAAAAGCCCATATGTTTGACATAGGTATCGATTTTGGAATATTCAATAACAGACTCACAGGAGCTATTGACTATTTCAGAAGAGAACGCAAAGGTTTACCAGCAGGACGTTACGATGTAAGACTGCCTGGAGAGGTAGGATTTTCGCTACCCAACGAAAATCTCAACTCTGACCTTGTCAAGGGTTTGGATGCTTCAGTCAGATGGACAGAAAGGACACACAGTCTTACTTATTCCATAGGTGGCAACATAACCTTAGCCAGAAGATACAACTGGAACCAATACAAACCTACATTTGGAAACTCAAGAGACTACTATGTTTACAATGCCCACCACAGACTCGCAGGAGCAGCCTGGGGACTCGTCTGCATAGGACAGTTCCAGACATGGGAAGAAATAGCCAACTATCCTGTCAATATTGACGGTAAGGGCAATACCACCCTGCGCCCTGGAGACCTTATATACAAAGACACCAATAAAGACGGAATAATAACGGATGACGATCAACAGGCAGTTAGTGTTCTTGGTTATGAAGATCGGAATACACCTATATTGAATTTCGGCATAAACATATCATTAGAATGGAAAGGTATTGACTTCGCTGCCGATTTAGCAGGAGCTGCAAAAATTACTCACGTGTTTAATTATGAGCAACGCTTCCCCTTCCATTCAGGCAATTCACCAATGAAATTACTTGCCGACCAATGGAGACTATCCGACCCATTCGATGCCAACAGTGAAATAATACCTGGACATTATCCAACAAACATCGTTGGAAATACCGGACACTCAAACTACAGATTCAGCACATTCTGGATGAAAGATGTAAACTACATAAAGCTGCGTAACCTTGAGATAGGATACACGCTTCCAAGACAATGGATCGCTAAATTAGGAATACAACGCTTGAGAATATACACACTTATGCAGAATCTTTTCTCTATAGACAATCTGGGATATTACGACATCGATCCTGAGACTGCCTCGACAGCCGGATTCGATTATCCTACAATGAGAATCATAAACTTCGGTTTCAATCTAACATTCTAAAATTGCATTATCATGAATATTAAATATATTTTTAAGGGTCTTATAATTGCCGTTGTTTCAGTCACTACCATTTCGTGCAACGACTTTCTGGATAGAAGCTCTTCCACCATATTCAGCGACGAAGAGATATTTCAGGACGCATCAATGATAAAATCCGTACTTGCAGGTTTCTACTCAGGGCTTGACTATGAATCGACATGGACAAGTCCACAAGGATTCGGACTTCTTGATGAGGCAACACAATATGAAGGAAAGACTGACACAAAATACAGCTACACGCTATGGAGAGCATATCCTTACACAGCCATACGTAATATAAATATCTTTATAAAGAATCTTTCTAATACGAAAGTACTTTCCGATAAAGAGAAAGAACAATATATCGCCGAAATGAAAGTATTACGAGCATGGCATTACTTTTGTATGGCGCGTTCAATGGGAGGAATGCCCATTATAGGTGACACCATATACAACATCACCGACAATGTTGAAGGCATGAGACTTCCACGCAGTACTGAAGCCGGAATCTATGACTACATAATATCCGAATGCAGCAATGCGGCAAACATTCTTTCAACAGAGACCGGTACAGGCAATCATTGCACAAGAGTTAATAAGTGGGTTGCTCTGGCACTTAAAGCAAGGGCTGCCATATACGCAGGAAGTATCGCAAAATATAACAATCTTGTAACACCACAGATAAAAACATCCGGACTGGAAGTCGGGATACCGGCCGATATGGCAGAAAAATACTATCAGACGGCAAAAGAGGCTGCATGGGAAATAATAAATTCAAAAAAATACGATCTCTACAATAAAGAAGAAAACAAGGCTTACAACTTCTACAAAGCCATGATCGATAAAAATAATAATCCGGAGATAATATGGGCAAAGGACTATCTTTACCCGAACTCCGTAAACACATGGTCAGCCAACGCCGTACCAACTGTCCTGGCACTCACACTTACAAACAATGAGATAACTCCCCTTCTTAATCTTGTGGAAAGCTATGAATACCTGGACGGAAGCGATCCGGAAATAAAAACCAAATTGCCAAACGGTGACTATGTTTTTTACGACTCACCTGAAGAACCTTTTAAAAATAGAGATCCAAGACTCCACGGCACCATAATTTGCCCAGGTGACACATTTCTAAACACGAAGATAATATATCAGGCGGGACAGATGCAGCAACAAGGGAAAAATTGGAAAAAGATTGTAAAATCTGTAGGAACAAACGATACCGACGGAGATATCATAACATCTTCGAATGGTCCAGAAGAAACAGGAGGTTCATGGTGGAGCAACAAGACAGGATTCAACTTCTGCAAATTCGTTGAAGAAAATACAGAGAACCGCAATCCGTCACACGGTGGAGAGACATGGCAGATAAGATTCAGATATGCTGAAATTCTACTGATATATGCAGAGGCTTGTCTTGAACTTAACGAGGAAAACGAAGGACTGCCATATCTCAACAAAGTAAGAGATAGAGCAGGCGTACCACAACTCAGTTCATACGACATAAGCACAATTGAACACGAACGCAGGGTAGAGTTTCCGCTTGAGAACCAGCGTTTCTGGGATATGAAACGTTGGCGCCGAGCACATATAGTATGGAACGGCACATCTGACTCATCCACACAATGGGGATTGTTCCCATATTATATAAAAGACAGACGGAGCTCATACAACGGTAAATGGGTATTCGAAAAAGTACCAAGCTCATCAATGCCAAAGGCACGTAATTTCGAACTAGCCAACTACTATAGTTTCCTCGATGACGACATGCTCAAAAACAACCCCAAACTCGTTAAAAATCCTTATCAGTAATTTATAAAAATATCATTATGAAATTTACAGAATATTTATTATACAGTGTTGTCATAGCATTTGTCTTGACAGCGCTCACATCTTGCGAAGCCGACAATATGGATGCTCCCGATTGTCATATAACAGGAAAAATTGTATATAAAGGACAGCCCATTGGAGTAGAATGTGAATTGGGAAGCGACAACACTATCACAACCACAATGATTGAACTATGGCAGGATGGTTTTGGAGCTTCGTCAGCACAACGCGTGAATGTTGCACAAAACGGAACATTCTCTACCTATGTATATGCCGGTGTATGCAGACTGATAACCAAAAAGGGAGTAGGGCCTTGGCTTGACGGAGATACTATTAAAGTAAACGTAAAAGGCAACACGAACATAGAATATGAGGTGACGCCTTACTTTACAATCTCAAATGAAGAATATTCATTGTCTGCCGACAGTATCCTTACCGTAAGGTTCAATGTAGAAAAAATAGCACCTGATGCAAAAATAAAAAATGCCGGTGTCGTGCTCAATAGTACAAAGTTTGTTGATCTGACATACAATAAAATAAGCACAAAGAATACTCCCGAACCAGGCGAACTGACATACACCATTGACCTGCGTTCTTTAAAAAATCAGGTACACATCTACGCACGCACATTTGTTCTGGCAGAAGGAGCCAGCGGTGCCGCATATTCCGTAGAACCATACCTGATATGGTAACATATATATGTAAATCTACACATGGCGGAAAACTTGTATTTTCCGCCATGTCATTGATAAGCCATGACTGCAACCGACATAATGCATATATACCAATACAACAGATTTGTTACAGGCTGTGTTGCACGCTACCAAAGCATCTGCCACATAACGTATCAGTAATGACACTGATGCGGGCAATGAATATATCTGAAAAAAGCAGTAAGAATATAGAATATAATAATATTTTTGCATAACTTTGTAGATGACACAACAGCCTGAATTTTTATTATTACTATATATGAGAATCAGAACTACATTTATCATGCTTGCCATATCGTATGTGGCAATAAATGCACAGGTAAAGCTCTCTCCGCTCTTCACCGACAACATGGTGATGCAACAGAAGGCCGACGCGCCGCTGTGGGGCACATGCGAGGCCGGACGGACGGTGAGCGTCACCACATCGTGGGACAAACACAAGTACGAGGCAGTGGCCGGCAATGACGGCAAATGGCTGGTGAGGGTGGCAACGCCCAAGGCCGGCGGACCGTATGAGATAACCATCAGCGACGGCACGCCCGTGACGCTGCACAACGTAATGATAGGCGAGGTGTGGCTGTGCTCGGGACAGTCTAACATGGACATGCCGGTCAACGGATGGGGACAGGTGAACAACTACGAGGCTGAGGTGAAGGCCGCCGACCACAGCAACATTCGTCTGCTGCGTGTGGACAACATCATGGCCATGCGTCCGCAGGACAGCTTCACGGCGATGAAAGGCGGATGGCAAGTATGCTCGCCCTCTACGATAGCGCCGTTCTCGGCTGTGGCCTACTTCTTCGGCCGCGACATAGAGAAATACCGCGACGTGCCCGTGGGGCTCATACAGTCGAGCTGGGGAGGCACTCCAGCCGAGGCATGGACCAGCGGTGAGTCGCTCACAGAGCTGCCCGAGTTCCGCGGCGAGGTGGAACGCATAGCCTCAATGCCCGAGAACAAGGACGAGCGCGCGGCTAAATATAAGGAAGAACTCACCAGATGGTTCACCTCATTCAACAGCAACGACCCTGAATACCGGGACGGCCGCTTCAGCTATTTTGCGACCTCATACGACGACTCCGGATGGGACGACACGCCGGTGCCGGGATATATAAGCAACAGCAAGTACGACGCGTTCGACGGAATGATAATCTATCGCAAGGTGATTGACATACCCGAGAGCATGGCCGGACAGAAGCTGACCCTACGTCTTGGTAAGGTGGACGATGACGATATGACCTACTTCAACGACATTATGGTCGGCAGCACCACCGGACCGGGCGAGATAAGAGAGTATGTCATACCTGCCGACGCGGTGAAAGCCGGCAAGGCAGTAATCACGGTGAGGAGTATAGACACGGGAGGACTGGCCGGCATAACGGGATACGACGGTCAGGAATGTCGCCTCACGGCCGAGGACGGCACCACGATAAGCCTCAACGGCACATGGAAGAGCAAGATGTCGTCGCCGCTCAGCTCGCTCGCCTCAAAACCGCGCGACCCGGTGAACGACGCGAAGAACGCGTGCGTGCTCTACAACGCCATGATAAATCCGCTCGTGGGATATGCCATCAAGGGCGCGATATGGTATCAGGGCGAGGACAACTCAAACCGCGCGTGGCAGTATCGCGACCTCATGCCGCTCATGATTGAGGACTGGCGGCAGAAGTGGGGCTACGACTTCCCGTTCTTCATGGTGCAGCTTGCCAACTTCATGCAGCGCCACGACCAACCCACCGAATCGCGATGGGCAGAGCTGCGCGAGGCACAGCAGATGACGGCCGAGACGCTGTCGGGATGCGGTCTGGCGTGCATAATAGACATAGGCGACGCCAACGACATACATCCGCGCAACAAACAGGACGTGGGTCACAGGCTCGCGCTGCAGGCACGACAGAAGGTTTATGGCGAGAAAGTTGAGGCTTCGGGCCCCGTTTACCGCAACCACCGCGTTGAGAACGGCTGCATAAGACTCTTCTTCGACCACACGGCGAAAGGTCTTGCCATAAGCGACGGACAGCAGCTCAAGGGCTTCGCCATTGCCGGACCCGACCATCAGTTCCACTGGGCCGACGCCGTGATAGACGGCAACACGGTGGTTGTGTCGTCGCCCGAGGTGAGACATCCTGTCGCAGTGCGCTATGCCTGGGCCGACAATCCGGAGTGCAACCTCACCAACAGCGCCAATCTGCCGGCCGTGCCGTTCCGCACCGACGACTGGAAAGGGCTCACCTACGGCAACACATCATACTGACGCACACACGCCGGCGACGTGCAAACGCTGCCGTCCGGCATCATAATAACCATAAATCAGAATGTAAGACAACACACCGTTGCGCTTACATTCTGATTTTTCTTATGTCGTCACGGCTGCCCTCCGCGCGGACGACAGACACGCCGGGCGCAAATATCGGAGTATTGCGCGTGCAACCGCAACGCGCACGTCATAATACCACTGCACCGGAAGCGCCTTCACAAGTCCCCACAATCACCATACGGGAAGCATGAAAGACAAAAAAGCCGACTTCACAGCCGGCTTTCTGTAGATTATACAATAACATTATGTATCTTTAACTATAAGCTGTCATTAACTCCTGTTATACAGACGACACCTTTATGTGGAATACGATTGCAAAGTTAGTCAAACAAGCGACAATCCGCAATACCTAAAAATGACGAAAAACAGAACTTCCACAGAAGCATCACATGACACATAACCGACAATCATTACCTCATTATTGCTATTCGCAGCCCTTTCAGCCACATCCCCGCACCCTGTATTCCACATTCAGACAAGCATCCGCGGCAACGGTCAAAAAGAAGGCATCACTTCACACAGAACCACAGACCGTAAGACCTGTAAATCCGAATCATCCGTCAGACCGCAAATATTTATTTTATGCCATAATTATTCCGGCCCTGCATAATACGTTCTCCAGCCGTCATTACGCACTACAGTCTGACTCCAATCAGTCAGACAATCCTCCGACATATACGTCCGTCAGACAGCCCTGAAACAGAACGCTATCCGCAGAACTCATAACAGAGAATCAGGAACAAAAGACAAGACAGCGCCGGTTCACTATGTCATACAGGCATACATGCCCGCATCTTCGCAGCATAACCGGCACAGACAAGGGTCCTGAACATAAACTTACGCCGTCACAGCCTACGTGAGCCTGCGCACAAGACAGGCACGGCCCGTCGTTCTTTTTCACATTTTTAATCATTATGTAAACTGCGAATGGCATTTATTAGGAAAAACTGCTGTATATTTGCAAACGCACATAACCAATGATATGAACGAAGTAAAGAAAATAAACCTTAACGACACCGAGGTAAAAAAAGAGACCTTATACAACGACGGCGACATAGCCTTCGGCAACAATCTGGGCGACACCATCAGCCCGCAGACATTCACATTCGACTTCTACGCGGTGATGCTGTGTCTCAACGGAGAAGTATCATTCCAGATAAACGGCCAAAGCCACACCATGCACAAGAACGACATACTGATATGTCCGCCCAACGTGATAATAAGCGATGCGCGTCACAGCGACGACATGCAGTGCGACAGCATTGCCATCTCGCCCAACTACTTCAAACGCATACTACCCATAATCGACATAGGATGGAACGTGAGAATGGCTTTCGAGACTCACCCCATACTACCGCTCGACGAAAAGGATGCCGAAATATTCTGCCAGTATCACGACCTTTTGCAGAAAAAGGTGAAATCGTACATAGGAAAGTATCAGGCCGAAGTGATCGACTCGCTCATGCTCGCGTTCATCTACGAGTTCGGCGACGCCATAAGCAGATTCTTCGAGAAAGACGAACGTCCTTTCTCGTCGGCAAAATACATATTCCAGAACTTCATCGAGACGCTCACAAACATGTATCCCAAGCGCCGAAACGTGGCTTACTACGCCGACGCGCTCAACATAACGCCTAAATATCTCACGGCAATATGCAGCAGTCTGAGCGGACAGCCGGCGTCGAAAATAATCGACACTTATGTGATAAAAGACATAAGCGACAGGCTAAGATATACCCGCAAATCGGTGAAGGAGATTTCAAACGAGCTCGGGTTTCCCAACCTTTCGTTCTTCGGAAAATACGTTAAGAAACACCTCGGCGTGTCGCCTAAGAGCTACAGAGAGCGTCTTGTGAACGGCAACAACGCCATAAAGACACAGAACGGGGACGAAACCGGAAAATGACGTCCGCCGCGCCACACTGCCGACGGCACAAGACGTGAAGGCGACGACGGCTCCGGCGCGACAAGCGGTTACACATGAACAGGCGTCCGGCGGTGCACACCGGACATGCTTGACGGCAAGAGGAAAGAACGAATCAGAATGTAAGCCAGAACGTCATCATGCTTACATTCTGACTTTTCGTATGTCTTCATAGCTGCCCTCCGGACGGACAACAAGTCTTGCGGCCGCAAATATTGAAGCTATGAGCGTGCAACCGCAACGCGCAGTGGGACAAATGGTTACGCGGAAAATTCCGATTCTGTGCAACGTTACGGCTCCACCATGTGCCGCGATAAAGCCCTTTTTGGCATAAAACGGCATGTTCCGGGGGGGGGGCGGAAAAACTGCTTCACCCTGCAAAAAGCACCATTTCGCAATGCAAAAAGCACCATTTCACGACCCGATATGCACCATATTGCAGTACGAAATGGTGCTTATCGGATGACGAAAGAGTGCTTTTCGCAAAATATTTAAATTCTCAACGTCTTTCCGTCTCTCCAGAATGTCCTCCGCCCACGACTTTTCTCAAGTGTCATTATGTCGTCGCGCGGGCAGCTGCGGAGACACTCTGCAATCTGCGTCGTCGCAAGTCTGCAGCGCCGAAGTCATCATACACGCTCATCCTTGCGCCTCCGTCCATGATGCAAGCCACGCGGTCTGACAACAGGAAAGATTTACTATGGGGCGCGCCGCGCCCCATATCGCGGCGGCAGAAGCGGCGCGTCACGACAGGAGGACATAAATTTGCGGAGGCGAAACACTTTTTATCATCATGCTGTTTCTCACTCGCACATAAATGATTAATTTTGCCGGACGATGAAAAGTTGTATTCACTTCATTGCGGCAGCCGTATTGCTGCTGTACTCATGTGGCAGACCACAGCCCGCGCCACAGACTGAAGACAGGGCGTTCGCCGACGACGTGCGGCTGCGCACCACGCCGGTGAAGAACCAGGGACGCAGCCAGCTGTGCTGGATATACGCCATGCTCGCAACCATCGAGACCGACCGCATCATGGCGGGCGACTCGGTCAATCTGTCGCCCGACTATCCGGCGCGCATGTGGATGACCGAGAGGGCGCGGCGGTGTTTCCTCTCCGGGGGCACGGCAGAGGTTGACATGCGCGGCGTGGCGCCAATGTTGCTCGGTCTGGCGGACGAATACGGACTGACGCCCTACGACTCGTACCACTGCGACGGCGGGGCCAACTACAACGTGATGGCACGCCGCGCCACAGCCCTTGCACGCCGGTCGCGCAGCCTTTCCGACTTCGACAGACAGTTCAACGACATGTTCGACCGGGCGGTTGACTATCTCCCGACCCACATCTGGATGTTCGGCGCCGAATACTCCACGGGCGAATTCGCACGCAGCATGTTCATGCCGGCCGACTATACGTCCCTGACCAGCTTCACACATCATCCCATGGGCGAGGCCGTGGCGCTCGAACTGCCCGACAACAAGACTGACTGCCGCTTCATCAACGTGCCGATAGACTCGCTCATGGCGCGTGTCACGGCGGCGCTGAAGGCCGGACACGCCGTGTGCTGGGAGGGCGACATCACCGAGCCGGGCTTCTCCTTCGAACGCGGAACGGCTGTGCTGACCGACAGGGCACCGCTCACCCAGCAACAGCGGCAGAAGGAGTTTGAGACGCGACGCACCACCGACGACCACTGCATGGCGCTCATCGGTCTGGCGCACGACCGCGACGGACGGCGCTACTTCATTGCCAAGAACTCGTGGGGCACGGGAAATCCGTATGGCGGTATGATGTATCTGTCGGAAGACTATGTGCGGATGAAGACCATAGCCGTGGTGATGCACAACTGACAATAACTCTCAAAACAACGCAAGAAGCAATATGATAAAAACCGTAATTCTCGATTTTGACGGCACACTGGCCGACACCAAAAGCATAATACTTAAGACTCTGCACCAGACAATAGACGAGTATGGCATGCCGCAACCGGGCGACGACGAGTGCGCCGCAACAATAGGACTGCCGCTCGACGAGTCGTTCGTGCGCCTGCTCGGCATCAGCCGCGACGAGGGATTGCGCTGCGCATCCATCTATCACCGTCTGTTCGAGGTGAACAACAATGCGGGAGCCGTAAGGATGTTCCCCAACGTGGCCGACACCATAAGGCGCATGCACGACGAAGGACTCACGCTCGCCATAGCCAGCAGCCGCGGACATCACTCGCTAACCGACTTCGTGAACCGATTCGGACTTGCCGACTGCTTCAGCGCAATAGTGGGGGCGGACGACGTGAAGAATGCCAAGCCAGACCCGGAACCCGTGAACATCATACTGAACAAGCTCCGCACCGACGCCGGCAGCGCCATTGTGGTGGGCGACACCGCGTTCGACATCACCATGGGACGACGCGCAGGAGCGCATACCTGCGGCGTGACCTACGGCAACGGAACGCGAGGCGAGCTGGAGCAGAGCGGTGCGGGGAGCGTGATAGACGACTTCGCCACACTGCCCGACGTCATCGCCCGGACGGCATAAGCCGGCAGTGCATCAGACGACTTTCCACATATCTGATTGCGGAAGTGTCTTTCCGTGGCTGCGGAACAGTCTTTTTCATCACCCGGAAACGACTTTTCCATCACCCGAAACGGGCTTTTACGCAGTATGATATACCCTTTTCCGCGGCACGATAAAGTCTTTTCCGCGACGCGATAAAGCCCGTACCGCAACATCAAGAAGGGCTTTCCGCCGTGCAAGAATAACGCATTGTGTTTCAATATCTTACAATTCTTTGCGGCCATCCACGGCAAAGAGCGCATGCCGACACGCTGCGCAATATGTCTTAAATAAGCACTGCGCAAGGCTCAAGTAGCGTGCAAATGTTTGTCATTTGATACAAAATTTGTATCTTTGCATGGTTCATATACCATCATATAAAAGGAAAAAACAAAACAATACATACCACAATGGAATATAATTTCAGGGAAATAGAAAAGAAATGGCAACGCCGGTGGGAGGAACAGAACACCTATAAGGTTGTCGAGGACAAGAAGAAAAAGAAGTTCTATGTACTCAACATGTTCCCATATCCGTCGGGAGCAGGTCTGCACGTGGGCCATCCGCTCGGCTATATTGCCAGCGACATATACGCACGCTACAAGCGTCTGAAGGGCTACAACGTGCTCAACCCGATGGGCTACGACGCCTACGGACTGCCGGCCGAGCAGTATGCCATACAGACCGGACAGCATCCGGCAAAGACAACCGACGACAACATACGCCGCTACAAGCAGCAGCTTGACAACATAGGATTCTCGTTCGACTGGAGCAGAGAGATCCGCACGTGCGACCCTAAGTACTACAAGTGGACTCAGTGGGCTTTCCGCAAGATGTTCAACTCGTTCTACTGCAACACATGTCAGAAGGCGCAGCCAATCGAAAAGCTCATAGAGCACTTCAGCCAGAAGGGAACCGAGGGGCTCGACGTGGCTTGCTCGGAGGTGATGAGCTTCACAGCCGACGAGTGGAACGCCATGGACGAGAAGCAGCAACAGCAGACACTGATGAACTATCGCATAGCTTACATGGGCGAGACGATGGTGAACTGGTGCGCCGGACTGGGCACGGTGCTTGCCAACGACGAGGTGGTTGACGGCGTATCTGTGCGCGGCGGCTATCCCGTTGTGCAGAAGAAGATGAAGCAGTGGTGTCTGCGTGTGTCGGCATACGCACAGCGTCTGCTCGACGGACTCGACACAATAGACTGGACCGACTCGCTCAAGGAGACACAACGCAACTGGATAGGCCGTTCGGAAGGAACGGAGATGGAGTTCAGCGTTAAGGACAGCGACAAGAAATTCACCATATTCACAACCCGCGCCGACACCATCTTCGGTGTCACGTTCATGGTGCTCGCACCTGAAAGCGAGCTCGTGGCCGAACTGACCACCGACGGACAGCGCGACGCTGTGGCCGAATACATAGAGTATGTAAAGAAACGTACCGAGCGCGAACGCATCAGCGACCGCAAGGTTACGGGCGTTTTCTCGGGCTCGTATGCCGTAAACCCGTTCACGGGCGACAGCATCCCAATCTGGATAAGTGAGTATGTGCTCGCAGGATATGGCACAGGAGCCATTATGGCCGTGCCTGCACACGACTCTCGTGACTATGCTTTCGCAAAGCACTTCGGCCTGCCCATCGTGCCGCTCATCGAGGGTGCGGACGTCAGCGAGGAGAGTTTCGACGCCAAGGAAGGCATCGTATGCAACTCACCGGCAGCCGGACGTGAGGCTCTCGACGGCTTCTCGCTCAACGGACTGACCGTGAAGGAAGCCATCGCACACACCAAGGAGTTTGTCACATCTCACAATCTGGGACGTGTGAAGGTGAACTATCGTCTGCGCGATGCCATCTTCTCACGCCAGCGTTACTGGGGCGAGCCGTTCCCGGTTTATTACAAGGACGGAATGCCTTACATGATTCCGGAGGAGTGTCTGCCGCTTCTGTTGCCCGACGTTGACCAATACAAGCCTACCGAAAGCGGCGAACCGCCATTGGGACACGCACGCCGCTGGGCATGGGACACTGCCAACAACTGCGTGGCAGACAAGAGCGCGATTGACAACAAGACTGTTTTCCCGCTCGATCTTAACACCATGCCGGGCTTCGCAGGCTCGTCTGCATACTATCTTCGCTACATGGATCCGCACGACGACGATGCTCTCGTGAGCCGCGAGGCCGACGACTACTGGCAGTTTGTCGACCTTTACGTGGGCGGAACAGAGCATGCCACCGGTCACCTCATCTACTCACGCTTCTGGAACAAATTCCTCCACGACTACGGATATTCATGCTGCGAGGAGCCGTTCCACAAACTCGTGAACCAGGGAATGATACAGGGACGCTCCAACTTCGTATATCGTGCCAACAAGCTGGGCACAAAGGAGAAGCCTGTATTCGTATCGTTCGGACTGAAAGACAATTACGACGATGTCACTCCTATACACGTTGACGTGAACATCGTGAGCGCCGACGTGCTCGACACCGAGGCCTTCCGTGCCTGGAGACCGGAATACAAGGACGCCGAATTCATACTTGAGAATGGTAAATACATCTGCGGATGGGCCATAGAAAAGATGTCGAAGTCGATGTTCAACGTCGTTAATCCTGACATGATTGTCGAGAAATACGGTGCCGACACGCTTCGTCTGTACGAGATGTTCCTCGGTCCGGTGGAGCAGAGCAAGCCTTGGGACACCAACGGAATAGACGGATGCCACCGCTTCCTCAAGAAACTGTGGGCTCTCTATTACGACCGCGACGGACAGTTCCTGCCTGACGACAGCCTGGCTACGCCCGAACAGCTCAAGAGTGTGCACAAACTCATAAAGAAAGTATCGCAGGACATCGAGCAGTTCTCATACAACACGAGCATCTCGGCGTTCATGATCTGCGTTGGCGAACTGCAACAGCTCAAATGCCGCAACCGTGAACTGCTCACCGATCTCGTAGTGCTCATCGCGCCGTTCGCTCCGCACATAGCCGAGGAACTGTGGCACGCGCTGGGCAACGAAAGCACCGTGTGCGACGCACAATGGCCTGCATACGACGAGAAATATCTTGTTGAGACAACCGTGCAGATGGGTATCGCCTTCAACGGCAAGCGCCGCTTCGAGATGCAATTCGCAGCCGACGCCGACAACGCAGCCATAGAGAAAGCTGTGATGGCCGAGGAACGCACCGCACACTACATCGCCGGCAAACAGGTGATAAAGGTCATCATCGTGCCGAAGCGTATGGTGAACGTCGTTATAAAATAAAATTTATCTTATAATATAAAGGCAAAGCCCATCCTGCCCGCACAAAATCATGTGGGAGGATGGGTCTGTCTTTCTTTCTAAACCAGCATATATGTATAAACAAGCCATCCTGCGCGAAGCGAGAGACTACGTCAACATCACGCTCGGACTGATGCTCTACACTTTCGCATTCACCGTCTTCCTTCTGCCTTATCAGATTGTCACGGGCGGTATTGCCGGTGTAGGAGCCATACTTTTCTATGCCACGGGCTTTCCGGTGCAATATACATTATTCCTCATCAACGCCGTACTGATTGTCGCCGCGCTCAAGATATTGGGCTGGCGTTTCCTGATGAAGACCATATACGCCACCTTCGCGCTCACGTTTCTGCTCGAGATGGCGCAGGAAGTTGTGATAAAACCCGACGGCACATTCTACAAACTGCTTGGCGAGGGCAATGACTTCATGTCGCTCGTCATAGGATGTATGCTCACAGGAACGGCCCTTGCGATAGTATTTCTTAACAACGGCAGCACGGGAGGAACAGATATCGTGGCGGCAGCGGTGAACAAATATCACAACATTTCGCTGGGAAAAGTACTCATACTCGTAGATTTGTGCATCATCGGAAGCTGTCTTTTCGTAGATTCATTCGGTGCCATCGACGTGAGATGCAAGAAAGTAGTGTTCGGTCTTTGCACAATGTTCATAGAGTGCTCAATGCTCGACTACGTGATGAACTGGCAGAGACAATCGGTGCAATTCCTCATTTTCTCAAAGCACTATAAAGAGATAGCCAGGGCCATCACCGACAAGACCGACCACAGCCTTACCATTCTCGACGGACACGGATGGTACACCGGCCGCGAGATGAAAGTCATATGTCTGCTTGCAAAGAAGAACGAGAGCGTAACAATATTCCGACTTATAAAAATGATCGACCCCAACGCGTTCGTCAGCCAGAGCTCCGTAATCGGTGTGTATGGCGAAGGATTCGACCAGATAAAAGTAAAAGTAAAGAAAAATGAAGATAGTATTCGCGACAAACAACAGTCATAAACTTGAAGAGATAAGGCAGATTCTGGGCAAGAGCATCGAAGTGCTGTCGCTCGCAGACATAAACTGCCACGAAGACATACCCGAGACAGCGCCCACGATAGAGGGCAACGCCATGATGAAGGCGCGCTATGTGTACGACAAGTACGGCACACCGTGCTTCGCCGACGACACAGGTCTGGAAGTGGAAGCGCTGGACGGAGCGCCCGGAGTGTATAGCGCGAGATATGCAGGAGGCGAAGGACATGACTCTGAAGCCAACATGCGCAAACTTCTGCACGAGCTGGAAGGCAAGGAGAACCGCCGCGCTCAGTTCCGCACCGTAATAGCACTGATAGAGCAGAAAGACGGAAAGCCGGTGGCACACACATTCGAAGGCAAGATAGAAGGCCACATATCTGACGAGAAGAGAGGCACTTCGGGCTTCGGATACGACCCGATATTCGTGCCGGAAGGCTACGAACAGTCGTTCGCCGAGCTGGGAAACGAGATAAAAAACAAGATCTCACACCGTGCACGCGCCGTGGCCCGGCTGGCCGAATATCTGCTTGGCACAGGCAAATAACGACACCGTCAGAAGGCCACACACGGCAAACGACACGCCGATGCCATATTTTTCATTCATCACAACGCATTTACATCAACATGAAAAAGCTATTTTCTATAGTCGCACTCCTGCTCTGTCTCATCGTGACAGACGCAACAGCGGCACCTGTCGGCACATGGAATGCCTATCCGGCTTACTCGGACATCAAAAGAATAGAGGACACGGGAAGCATTGTTTTCGTGCTTGCCTCCGACGGACTTTATTCATACAACCCTTCCGACCAGAGCATACAGACCTACGACAAGGTGAATGCGCTGAGCGACTGCAGCATAAGTGACATAGCATGGTGCAGGCAGGCGGGACGCTTAGTCGTGGTGTATGAGAACTACAACATCGACCTTGTTTCGGCCGACGGCAAGGTGACAAACATGTCGGAATACTACAACAAGTCGCTCACCGAGGACAAAACGATAAACGGCATAACCATAAACGGCACCGACGCCTATCTCTCCACCGGATTCGGAATAGTAAGAATAGACGTACGCAACGCCGCGATAAGCGACACATACAACCTCGGCGTGAAGGTGAACGCCACAGCACTGAGCGGAAACAACATCTTCGCCGCAACGGCAGACGGCATGTACCGGGCGTCGATGAACGACAACCTGGCCGACAAGTCGAAGTGGACGAGATACAGCACAAAGACATTCACAAAGATGTTCACGCTCAACGGCGAGCTCATAGGCCTTAACGGTGGCGAGGCAAGTATTATGGACAAGAGCCAGAACAAATGGACATTCTTCGGCGAAGTGTGGTTCAACTCGGCAGTAATCAGCCAGAACAGGATAATATGCTGCGGAGGAACAAACACGTATGTCATTCCCGAACCTAAGACAATGCAGGTCATCCCCGTAAAAATGGAAGCCATGGCCTATTCGCAGACCGACGACTCGTACTGGCTTACCGACACAGACGGCAAGCTGGCAAAGGGAAAAATAGACAGCAGTAACAACATACAGCTGTCGCTCTCAGGTATAGCTCCCGAAGGACCAGAGTACAATTACTTCGGCTTCATGCGCTTCATCAACGGCAAACTATACACCTGCGGCGGACGAGGAAACCCCGAACGCGACGCATGCATACAAGTATATGACAAGTCGAACGGATGGACCGTATATCCCAACGACTTCGCCAGCACGCTCGGCTACAAATATAAAGGAGCGATGTGTCTCGACGTTGACCCAAAGAATCCCAACCATCTTGTCATGGGAGCGCAGGCCGGAATGTACGAGTTCCAGGACGGGAAGCTCGTCAATGCCTTCAACATAGACAACAGTCCGCTGCAAGGAGCAGCGACGGTAGGCGAGAGCGACAAGAAGAACTACACGATCGTGTCAGGCATAAAGTTCGACAGCGATGGACGACTGTGGTGTCTCAACAGCGTGGCTCCGTCTGCATCACTGTTCGAATACAGCGACGGAAATTGGACATCACACCACAAGAGCGAGCTTATGAACAGCAATGGATACTCCATAAGCAACATGACCAACATCATGATAGACAGCCGCGACCTGATGTGGTTCTGCAGCGACGACTGGACTAAAGTGGCACTGATATGCTACCAGCCGTCAACAGACGCGCTGAAACTGTATTCACGGTTCATAAACCAGGACGGAACATCGCTCATTGCCGAAAAGGTGTCATGCGTGCAGGAAGACCTTGAAGGCAATATATGGATAGGAACGGCCGCCGGTCCGCTCATGCTCACGGCGGCAGACATAGCCAACGGCAACGAGACTTTCACGCAGGTGAAAGTGCCGCGCAACGACGGAACCAACTATGCCGACTATCTTCTCGACGGCATAAGCATCAGCTCGATAGCCATAGACGGCGGAGGACGCAAATGGTTCGGCACCGACGACAGCGGAGTATTCCTCATAAGCGCCGACAACATGACCCAGCTGCAACACTTCACAGCCGAGAACAGCGGTCTGCTGTCAGACGTCATCGAGTCGGTAGCAATAGACGGAACCACCGGCGAGGTGTTCTTCGGCACAGACAAGGGACTGTGCTCGTATATGAGCGACGCATCGCAGACATCAGAGAAGATGGACAAGGACAACGTATATGCCTATCCCAACCCGGTGAGACCCGACTACACGGGACTCATAACCGTCACCGGACTGACGCTGAACGCCGACGTAAAGATTGTGACCGTCAACGGAACGCTCGTGGCCGAGGGCCGCAGCAACGGCGGAATGTTCACATGGGACGGATGCGACAAGAGCGGACGGCGCGTGGCGAGCGGCGTATACATGGTGCAGACGGCCACTTCCGACGGCAAGAAGGGCACCGTGTGCAAGATTGCAATTGTGAACTGACATACACAGACCCATGCAGAACAGAAACAGACTGATATCCTTCATGCAGACGTTCGGCATCATACTCGTGGTGCTCGGACACTCAACCTACCAGCTGATGCAGGCCGGCCACACGCCGGCCATATACAAATGGATATACACCTTCCACATGCCGCTGTTCTTCTTCATATCGGGCTACCTGCTCAGATACAGCAACGACCGTAAGGACGGCAGCTCTCCGACATGCCCGCACTGGGAAAAGACGGATTCATCACGAAGAAGATAAAACGCCTGCTCATTCCTTATTTCATCATATCCAGCCTGGTGTTCCTTCCCAAGACCATGATGTCGGCCATGGCTCTCCGCCCTGTTGACATGTCTGTATGGAGCTATCTCGGCATGCTTCTTTATCCGCAGACCAACGTAATAGGATATTTTTGGTTTCTGCCTACACTTTTCATGATATTCTGCCTGGCACTGCTCGCCTCGAGAATAAAGGTGAGAGTGAACGACATATTGTTGCTCGCCGCCCTCATAGCCGTAAACCTCACCGTCCCCGACATAGCTCTAATAGGACTGGGCGACGCCATCTACAACAGCATATTCTTTGCGGCAGGCTACGTGGTCTGCAAACACAAGCTCGAGAACATCGTAGGCCGCCACGCCGCAGTCACTGCAACGGTGACGTTCATCATATCCATCGCACTCTTGCGCTTGCCCGAAGGCGGCATACGTTTCCTTGTATCCTCGTTCAACGGCATACTCATGGTCATTGCGGCAGCACACATTTACACCGGAAAGAAGCTGCATTTTCTCGACCACATAAACGGCGCGTCATACACAATCTATCTTTTGTCGTGGTTTCCGCAGGTGGCTTCACAGCAGATTCTTATGGCACTCATACCCGACATACCCTGGCAGATCACCACCACGCTGGCCTTTTTCTCAGGACTGTATGTGCCTCTGCTGATATACAAATGGCTGATTGCCCACAAAGACAGGACGTCGTGCAGGTATATAATGGTGGTGCTCGGTATGCAGAGCACGCCGAACAGGAACAAACCTGAAACAAAATAACGCATCGGTAAGGTTTTGACCGGGGCAGACAAAGCGATAATCTTATATATATTCTCATTTTAATGCCACGAAATAAAATATATGTCGAACAGGCGGACGGGCGCACGACACGGTATATAAGAACGCATGATGCGGGATGAAAATGATTTTAAATGTTTCCGTTGTCCATTTTAGGTGTTTCCATTATCAGAATGTCTAACGTATGAAACGAATGTTTATACGGTCCGCAAACCGTATAAACAAAATCCATAGTTATAAATTCTGAGGGATTATTTATACCGTATAGCAGTCTGTCTGACATATTTTCAGAAAGCGTAGCAGGCTAAGTCGATACAAACCGTCCCGAACAGGTCACTATAAAAACATACTTTCTTTTCGCACGTAAACCATTGTTTATGCGGCAATAATTAAGCAACATATTAAAATACAAGCTGTAATAAGCATCATCGTCTTACGTTTTGTTCGCATAATATCTGATGACCGATTTATTATTATCGATCGTAACGGCAGCAGGAGAACGGGAAACATCAGGACAAGCAGATAATAATAATATCAATATATATTTGCAGTCTTATGACTGATTCTAATTTATATTTTCTCTGTTCTTCACCCGTCATAGTGCGGAAAGAGACGCAGCGAAAAATCATCATGTATCGGTCTGAACATAAGACAGAGGCATCACTTCCGAATAAGCATTATTTCCTTTGCTGAAAGGAATGAAATATAAATCACTTACAGATTATAACCGGATTTCGATTTTTCCCTCCGAGTTTTCCGTTCTACCCCGAAAAATAAGCGCGTATTTGCGAACAGACTCTTCATCGGGCGCAAATACGCGGGAAATAAGCGGTTATCGTAATATATTGAATATCAATTATTTATGTTTAAATGGCATTTCTTCGCTTTGCAAAAAGCACCATTTTGGCTTGCAAAATAGGCCATTTCGGAGGCCGAAAAGCACCATATCGCACGCTAATATGGGCTATTTCGCATAGTGAAATGGGCAATATCGGAAAGCAGAATGTATGTTTTCGGACTATGTTATGGGGTATATCGAAAGGCAATACATAGCAAAACAGGCGTCATAACCCCGTATTTAATATTCCTTTACACCTCTTTAGGGAAAATATTTTGTCAAAATTTTGTCAAGAAAAATCGTAAGTTTGTTGCCCAGGTTTCCCTCAAAACATTGACATAAGACGTTGGAAAGGTTATGGGAAATATTAATAAAGACTCACACATTGTATTTCCGATGATGCACGGTATAATCTTTTTATTTTCCACACAATCATCGTTTGCATCCGAAGAACCCGTAAACTGCGACATAAACGCCCGTCACTTGCATCGCGCCACCGCAATATCCTACACCCGCGCAGCGCCATGCGTCATATCAGTCCCAGCTGGCGCGCCATGCGGCACGCCTCAATCGAGTTTCTCACCTGCAACTTACGGAGTATGTCCTGCCGGTGACGGCTCACCGTGTTTATGCTTATCGACATTGCCGCGGCTATGTCCTTGCTCATCATTCCGCTGTCTATCAGGCGCAGCGTCTGCTTCTCGCGCTCGCTCAGAATGTTGCGGTCGTCGTCGTTGTTCAGCTCAGTCACACTGCCGTCCATCGTGTTCACTATCGTCGTGCGCAACTCCATGCCCTCCGGCAGCGGACCGTACAGACACATGGCAAGCCACAGTCCGTCTGACGACGAGGCCGACACGTAGAACATCCTGTGCAACGTCCTGACGTAATTGCCCTCTGCCGACTTCATGCGCAGCATAGTCATGAGGTGATAGTCGCCCCTGCAACGCTGCGGCCGGCGCTTTATGAAGTGGAAGAAGCGCAGTTCCTGCAGATACTTGTCGGCAAGATCGTCGGGGTGTATGCGCTTCAGGATCTCCTCCTCCCATATGGAACACACCTCGTCGTGCTCACCCTTACGGTCGAGTCCTATCACCCGCGCATACCTGCCATAATATATATAGCTAGTGTTGGTGCGCATATCGCTCAGCACCGCCACCGCATTCTCAGCCATGGCATAGCACAGCGCCGCGGCCTTATAGCGCTCCAGCTCGTCGCGATGGAACGCCTGACCGTCGAAATCCTGCCCTGCGAGCACACGGCTCAGTTTGTCTTTAAGTTTCATTTCCTGCCGTAAAATGGTTATTAATGAGCATTGCAGGTATTGCGGAGCATACATATCTTTGCATCGGAAATATGTAAAGAAAAAGGTATGGGCATAGCCTGACGCCATCATCCGCGACCCGTTGCATTTACAAAGATAGTGAAAGGTGAGTGTAATGACAAATCGGAGAAACTATGTTTATCCGAATTTGGCATTACCGAGCCGAATCCTATCTTATGCAAAGATAGTGAAAGGTGAGAGCAATAGCAAAAGGAAAAACGAAGTTTTTACGATTTTTGATATTGCCGAGCCGCATCCTATCTTATACAAAGATAGTGAAAGGTGAGTGTAGAGACAAATCGGAGAACATAATTTTTCATATATTGGCTTTGCCGAACCGAATCCTGTCTTATCCATACCATAAACACGATGACACCACTAATCTGAAAACAAACAACAAGCGTATAATAATAAAACAATTAAAAAAACAATGAGAACAATAAAACAACTTGCAATCGCAATGCTTATGAGCCTCGCAGCACACAACGCAACAGCACAGACACTGGAGAAGATGCAGTGGTTCAACGAACCGGAACAGTGGAAAATAGAGAACAACGCGCTCACCATGTCAGTCACACCCAAGAGCGACTACTGGCGCATCTCGCACTACGGATTCACCGTTGACGACGCTCCTTTCTATTACACTACATACGGAGGAGAGTTCGAGGTGAAGGTCAAGATAACCGGAAAATACAAACAGCGCTTCGACCAGGCCGGCATAATGCTGCGCATAGACCACGAGAACTACATCAAGGCCGGCATAGAATACGTTGACGGAAAATACAACCTCAGCGCCGTTGTGACACACCACACATCCGACTGGAGCGTCATAGAGCTCGACAAAGCCATACCGTATGTATGGATTAAGGCCGTAAGACGCCTCGACGCAGTAGAGGTGTTCTATTCGTTCGACGACGTTCACTACACTCTCATGCGCAACGCATGGCTCAAGGACAACACTCCCGTGATGGTGGGACTCATGGCTGCATGCCCCGACGGCGACGGTTTCGACGTGACGTTCGAGAACTTCAAGGTGAAGCATCTGCCCGACATGCGCCGTCTGGAATGGCTGAAGAAAAACGCGGAATAAGGTGCGGAGGAGCTTACCCCACGTCTGTGTAAGCACACTTCACATTCCGCGGAATACTTTGTTTCATGTTACAATAAATGGCTGTGCCGTAGTTTACGACACAGCCATTTGCTTATTCTCCGCTCTTTGGCGTCCGTTAATATCATAAAATCATGGAAGCCCTGAACCGTCCAGCATTCCGATGGCACACGGTCAGCGCCACGTCAGTTTTATGAACTTGTTCTCCCACGGACTGAACACAGGCTTCTGACTGCCCTGCAGAGGCTCTCCCGTTACGTCGCAGACGGTTGTTCCGGTGATGTCTATCATGTCCGACTTAATGCTGAAAGTCGTTTCCTTGCCACCTATTTCCCTGAGCTGCATGATGACAGCCTTCTCGTTGTCCACCGGTTTCATGTTCACGAGCAGCAGATTCGAAGGCATGCCGCTCATCACCTGCACGCTCTTCTCCGTCGTGTCAGGCGCACCTGCATCGGCCTGAAGCACCCGCGTGAGGAACGGGATGCGGTTCTGCCATGCGAAACGAGTGGCGTATTCGGTTGAAGTGTCGGCTGTGGAAGTGATGAAATAGCTCCACTGAATCTCTCCCATCTGATCGGCGTTGAAGTTGGTCACCCAATAATTGTTCATCGGCCACGAATACATCTGCGTGCTCTGCGGCGTCGCGCCGGCCTGATAGCGGCCTGTGTTGATTGCGCCGAACTGCATGAGCGGTATCTCCTGACTGCCCATCACGATCTGCATGCTGTCGTTGCGCGCAGCGGCGAAGTTCTGTACGGTGTACCAGTCGTTCGAAGAACCTTTTATCTGATCCACTCCCGCCTCGATGGTTCCGCCCGGAACGTCGAGGAAAATCTTTCCGTCGGGCACCTGATACGGGAAAGCCACATAGACGGCCTCAGGGTCGGTGACTGCCTTCTTGCGCAGACGATAGACCACTTCTATCTTTTTCTCCACATTGTATATGCGGTATTCCACCATCAGATTGTCGGCGTCACGTCCCGCAACGGTCTCGCCATGGAAGCGATAGGTGTCCCATACCGGGCCTTTCTCGTAACATTCGAACGTCATCTTCTCCGGTCGCCGGCGCGTGAACTGCGGCGCACGATACTGCTCCATGGGGTGACGGCTGTCGGCTGTCTCGTATATGAACTCGCCCATCTGCCACTCAGCGTCCGGTGTGAGCAGCGTGCGGCCGGTCTCCTTGTCGGTCATGGCGGATATGGTTCCCCTCTCCGGGTTGAATCCTATGCTGTACCAGCGGTTCTCCACATGCGTGCTGTACAGTCGTTTCACGGGTGCAGAGACCTTCGCCGGAGCGTTCTTCACCCTTATGTAATAGCGGCTGTAGCCCATGGCAGGCACGTCCCTGACATACAGATACCAGTATGTGCCGTCCGAGCGGCTCTCTCCCGCCTGTGCGGCGATGGGCGTTCCGTCGGCCGCGGTTATCTCGAAGTCCTTGTCGCGCGGCAGTATCTGATGGTCTATATACACCTTCGCCAGGCCGCTGTAGGTCCATCCGAGCGTGTTGAACACCGCCACCGACGGCACGGCGGCCTTCTCCAGACGGCTCTGCAACAGTCCCATGGTGGTCTCGCCCAGCAGTCCTGCGTGACGGTAAGCCTCCCAGGCATACGACTGTTTGAGCGAACGCTGCTCCCACGTCTCCAGTCCGTAGGGGTTGCGCACGCTCTCGCTGTGTCCGAATGTGTGCTCGTCGTAGAAGAGCAGGGCCTCGTTCACGTCGGCAATATCGGTGCTCACGCCGTCCGGCAGTGCCACACCCATCACCTTGGCCATAGCCAGTCCGCCCTGCGCGGCAATGATGTTGGAGTGGGTAATGCGCGATATCGCCGCCTCGCGAGCTCCGGATGCGAATCCGTCGGTCCACCAGTCGGGCCATGCACCGCGCACCGTGGTTATCTTGTCAGGATAGCGCTGCTCCACGGTTTTTATGAACTCGGTGGCCACAGCCGTGCGCAGCTTGGGCCATTCATACTTCTCGTTCCATCGTCTCACCATCTCGCAGCTCTTTGTTGAAGGCGGCGCGTTGTCTGTGAAATAGCCCGAATGCTGTGCGGCGCAGATGTCGTAAGGATATCCCTTCGCCTCAAGCTGGCCGAGATATTCGAGCACCCGCGTCTCGAAACCCTCGAAATCGTCGGTGTTGTGTATGCCGAAGAAGTTGCCCTGATTGTAATGTTCGGCTCTATAGGCCAGCACCTTCTTGCCCGATGGCGACTGCCACCAGAACACGGTGGGCATGTCGAAGCAGATGAGGGCGCGGTGGCCGTGAGTTCCCATGTTCACATATTTTATGCCAGCGTCGCTGAAGAACTCCGTGAAACACCATCCCATACCGTTCACATCGTCCTGCATGGCCAGCTCGGCACGCATTCCGTTGTCGCGGAACTGCTTCACGGGAGCGAGCGAGGCAGCGAGAGTCTGCTCGTCGGGAAGCTCGTCGAAGTTGAGGAACATCGTCGCAAGCTCTATCCGTCCTTCCTTCACGCGGCGCTTCAGACGTTCTACCTGTTCCGCCGGACGAGTCTTCAGATATTCGCTCACGGCCCACGACACCTCACAGGTCCATCTGAACTTCGCCGCGTCAGGATAGTTGTCGGTCGCGTCGCAATAGTCAAGCGCATAATCAATGTATCTCAGATGCTCGGCCAGAATCTCCATCTGCGAGCGTGTGTATCCTATATCGGTGTGCGTGTGCTGCACAAGATTCATCTGCCAATGGCGCGCAGGCCTCACCTCAACCTTGCTTTTTGCAACCACGCGGTCGCCGTTCTTCACCGTGAGCATGAGCTTCGTAGCCTTCTTCACCTCCGGGATGCAGATGCTGAAACGGTTGTCTCCATCGTTCAGATTTACCTTCTGAGTAGTCTTACCCAGCGTGCACATCACCGTGGCCGCGCCTTTGCTCTTCATGTTTATCCACACACAACGCGCCTGTCCGGCCGCCTCCGTCTTGTAAACTGCCGGATATATAGTCGTACGCACGTCCGAAATCTCAGGCCCGGATGAATTCTGCGCCATGGCGGCAATATGTATGGCCATGACAAAACCGAGAAGAAAGAAAAACCGCATTCTCATAATATGATAATATGTAAAGTTAAAATATGAATAGATTCAGTTTTTGCAGATAAATAGAAAGACTGACCAGGCAAAGCCATCACACCAGACATGCCATACCGAACCGCCGCCTTTCTTTTGCAAAGATAGTGAAAGGTGAGTGCAATAGCAAACGGAAAAACGAAGTTTTTACGGATTTTGATATTGCCGAACCGCATCCTATCTTATTCAAAGATAGTGAAAGGTGAGTGCAATAGCAAACGGAAAAACGAAGTTTTTACGGATTTTGATATTGCCGAACCGCATCCTATCTTATTCAAAGATAGCGAAAGGTGAGTGCAATAGCAAACGTGAAAACGAAGTTTTTACGGATTTTGATATTGCCGAACCGCATCCTATCTTATTCAGAGATAGTGAAAGGTGAGTGCAAAGACAAACGAAAAGATATTTTCTTTTCAGTAATGGCTTTGCCGAGCCGCATCCTATCTTATTCAGAGATAGCGAAAGATGAGTGCAATAGCAAGCGTGAAAACGAAGTTTTTACGGAAATACAACAATGCAGGAATGTCCATTCCTCAATATATGAGAGCCTGTTCTGACGTCATACACTGAGCAGATATATGATTGTCAAAAGCCTGACTAAAGTGCCCGACACTCACATATACATAGCGTAAGAACAGCACACACTGAAAGAAACGACAGCATGGAGATGTCGGCATCAATATTTAACCATTATCCAATACATCTTATCACACATTTACATGATGCAAGGCCAACACACATTCACTGGATATAATACAGTCCGCCGCCAAAGAAACAGCACCGACTCCGACTCTGTTCACGAATATTTTTCTGCGAAACATATCACAACGAAAGACCTTTCATACCAATTTCACAGCTCAAAACAGTTAAATATACATAAATATACACACATTAGACATTACGTTTCATATTTTATAGCCTTTCGGTTTTTTATATATAAAATTGTTTTTCATTTATCATACGACATCGCGTGCAGAGGCACATCGTCCTATCCCAATAACCTGAATATTAATATATAAACGTCATAATAAACATACACTCTGTTTGAAATGAAAAGAGGATTCTTGAAATCGTTGTTTGCAGGCGTATTCTTATGTATCGCCTGCCACACAGCCGTAGCCGGAGACACAACACCCGACTATGCTTCCATGGTTGACACCCGTATGGGAACGGTGGGTAAACCTGGCCCCAACGGACTGGCTTCGGGCTTCACCTTTCTTGGCGCCACCTATCCGTTCGGAATGATGCAGCTCACTCCGACTCACTTCGAACCGCAACGCGGCATCGTGGTGAACCAGATATCGGGAGGCGGATGCCCGGAGATGGGCAACTTCCCGCTCATAGCTTTGGCCGGACGTCTGGACAAATCGCCTGGCGACATGGGCTCATTCCCGTTCTACAAGGACATCCTTGCGTCGCAGGCAGGCTATCTGTCGCTCGAATACAAGGACGGCGTGAAGTGCGAGACAACGGTGTCGAAGCGCAGCGGAGTAGTGCGCATGACGTTCCCTTCATCGGCATCTGAGGGCACGGTGATAATAGGCAGCGGCGTATGCTCAACCAAACTCACCAACGCACTGGTGAAGATCACATCGCCCACAACACTCGAAGGATATGCCGAGGGCGGCGACTTCTGCGGCTATCAGACCGACTACCGCGTGTATTTCGTGGCCGAATTCAACACTCCTTCCAAGGTGCAGGGCACATGGATAAGAAACGACATGAAGGACGGACGCCTCACCATAGGCGGCAGCAACTCGGGCGCTTACTTCACGTTCGACACATCGGGCGGCCGTACAGTGGAGTACAAGGTGGCCATTTCGTATGTATCTATTGCCAACGCACACGAGAATCTGCAGAAGGACAACGCCGGACGAGATTTTGATCAGGTGCTTGCCGACACACGCACAGAGTGGAACAGACACCTGGGCAAGATTGAGGTGACGGGCGATGCCGACCGCATGAAGCAGTTCTACACGCACTTCTATCACACGCTCATCCATCCCAACGTGTTCAACGACGTCAATGGCGAATATCTGGGAGCCGACTGGAACGTGCACAAGACGGAACCGGGACGCGACTATTACACCACATTCAGCGGATGGGACACCTACCGCACGCAGAGCCAGATACTGGCAGTGCTCTATCCTAAAGAGAGTTCGGACATGATGCAGTCGCTCGTCGATTTCGCAGAACAGAGCGGTGGATACGGCCGTTGGATTCTCGCCAACATCGAGACGGGCGTCATGCACGGCGACCCTACACCTGTCATAATATCCAATACCTACGCTTTCGGCGGCCGCGACTTCGACCTGAAGAAGGCATACGAGTACATGCGCAAAGGTGCTCTCGAACCTCGCACCTACTCACAGAACGTTGAGGTGCGCCCGGGATTGTCCAACTACATCAAGAAAGGCATTGAGAACGCATCGCTCTGCCTTGAATACACATCGGCCGACTATGCCATCGGACAGTTCGCAAAGCAGGCGATGGGCAACGACAAGGACGCCGCCTTCTTCATTAACCGCGCTTCCAACTGGAAGAATCTCTACGATCCGTCAACACGATGACTGCGTTCGCGCCACAACCACGACATGAGTTGGAAGAAGCCGGACGACGACTGGCGCGAGGCAACTAAGGAAAACTACTTCTGGATGGTGCCTTACGACCTTGAGACTCTCATCGACACAATAGGCGGAAAGGCTGCCGCCGAGAAACGTCTCGACTCGCTCTTCGTGCGTATTGACGCCGGTTACGACGACCACTTCTTTGCTGCGGGCAACGAACCTGACTTCCAGGTGCCGTGGATATACAACTATGTGGACCGCCCTTACAAGACTTCGGCCATCATCTCACGCATACTCCGCGAGGCTTACGACTCGTCACCGTCGGGTCTTCCCGGCAACGACGACTGCGGAGCTATGGGTTCCTGGTACATATACGCGTCGATAGGACTTTATCCTATGACACCTGGCGTGGCGCAGTTCTGCATCAACATGCCGCAGTTCTCCGACATAAAGATTCATCTGCCTGGCGGTCTGCTCCAGATAAAGGGAGGCCGTGACGGACAGTACATCAACTCCATGCGTCTCAACGGCAAGACCTACAACTCGGCATGGATAGACTGGGACGTGCTGAAGGACGGCGGAACAATAACCTACAAGGCTTCGGCCAAGCCAAACAAGAAATGGGGACTGAAACGTGATTGAGGCTTTTCATTGTCCATCGGGGCGTGACATTAATTTATATAATGCCACGCCCTGACCGTCTCCATACGTTTATGATATCATTTAATTATAGTGAAGAATCGGCGAATATGCGGTTTCCTCAGAATTTATCATTACTTTTGCCTTCAATATGTGATGTGTTTGTAAAAGACAAAAGAGTAATGTGGAAATATTATGCATTGCTGTCGGCATTCTTCGCTGCTCTGACAGCCATCTTCGCAAAGACCGGAGTGAAGGACATCAATTCTGATTTGGCAACAGCCATACGCACATCGGTCATCCTCGTCATCACATGGGGCATCGTGATTTTCGGCTCACATGTGGCCGAACTGAAGTCAATACCTCATCACTCCTGGATTTTTCTTGTGCTTTCCGGCACGGCTACGGGCCTGTCGTGGCTGTTCTATTTCAAGGCATTACAGACGGGCGATGTGTCGCGTGTCGCGCCCATAGATAAACTTAGCGTGGTGATTACCATATTTCTTTCGTTCATTTTTCTGAAAGAACAGGTCAGTATGCGCGTGGTTCTCGGTGCGTTGCTCATAACGGGAGGCAGCGTCCTGATGCTTCTGAAATGATGTGTCGGGCGACGGTTTTATTCACCTGATGTTCTGAAGCAATTTTTTCGGTCTTATAAACAACTCATTGTGTGCGTGCTGTCCTGCTACGCGCAATGATCAGGCTGCGCATTGACGGATGGAATATTATTCGTAAAACGTAAGCGATTACAGGTATATAACAATTAAAATAAAAGCCTCACGGCCACCGACAGAATGCCTGCGGAGAGCATTACACCGTCACAATACATCGCCGTAGGAGACAAAACGTCGGACCATTAATACCTTGATTCTTACAACTATCTGAACATGAGAAAAACCATAAGCATTTTTCTGTTCATGCTCATTGCGTGTAACGCCACACTGAGCACACGGAAGGCCGAGCCAGTCAGCGGCAATGAATGCCGCCTGAAGGGATATACCACGTCGTGAATAGGCAACGAAGGCGGATACGGACAGACGCAGAATGACCACTCGCACCGCTCATTCCGCAGCACCGCCGACACCACCGCCGTGCATCATATAGTCACCGCGCCATCCCTTATCCCACGTGTTGCGCAGCGGATGAGCCTCAGTGCTGAACACATAGTCCTTGAAACTGAACACCTTTTCGGGCGCGAAAAACAGATAGCAGTATTTCATTGTCTCGGCAAAGAAGAAACTCTCCAGCGTGTCCCACTTCTCTTTTGTACGCACATCGCTCAGCTGCACATATCCGTTTTCGGTCTGGCAGTATTTCTCTATCGACTCAAACATGGTCTTGCCCATCTCGTAATAACGGCTGTCGCCCGTGGCGCGCCATACGTAGTAGGTGGCCTCGATGGCCTCGGGGCGCACCATGTAACCCGGACTGAGCACCTGCATGGTCTTATAGTCAATGGCCTCGGGCTCTATGCCGTGCATGGTCCACATCTTGAAGATCGACTCCTGCAGTTTCTTTGCACGCTCTGTCTCACCGGCAAGCACTAGGCATCCGTTCCAGAAACAGTCGAGAGCGCCGAACACTGTGGCCGTGCGCTCTCCGGTATCCATGTCAGCTTCGCCTATCCAGTAGCCGTTGGCGGTACGGTCCTCCAGGTAGCGGTTCACTCCGTCGAGCGATGTCTGCCACATGTGCAGCAGGTCCTCGTCGCCGAAGAGGATGTAGCCCTTGAGCAGATATTCGTAGAAGGCGTCGATGCCTCCGCGTATGTGCGCCTTGTTGTCGGTCCATTCGCCCGTGTCGCAGTTTATTCCTCCAGCCACGAGTCCGGTCTTGCCGCGACGCTTGTAAACCTCCACTATGCCGCGCTTGCACTTGTCATAATACTCCGGATTGCCCGTTAGCTTGCTCAGCATACCGTATTCCAGCAGCATGGAACCCACCTCGCAGGGGTTGGTCACGTTGCCGCTTATGGCTCCAGTGCGCAGGTTCACCATGCGGTAGGGTATTCCCGTAGGCGTGTCGAACACCGGCATGAGCCTGTCGCCCAGGTCTTTCGCCAGCTCGAGGAAACGTCTGTCGCCGTCGAGCTGGTAGGAAGAGATGAGTCCTCCCACCATGCGTATGGCTATCTCAAACTGCTGCACGTCCATGTCCTTGTCGAAATTGAGGCGGCTGAATATGAGTTCGCGCGCCTGCTTCTTCTGTTTCTTCAGATTCATGAGACACATGGTGCTGTAAGCATCGACGGGCGTCATGAGCAGCGATTCCGAATACCAGTTGTGACCTTTCTCCGAAATGGGATTCACGGCGTCCATGCCGTAGGCATAGTTCATGTATGAGTTCCACGCCTTTACGAATGCAGCCTTCACGCGCGAGGCGTATTCCTTGCGCTCGGCATTGCTCTGCGCCATGCAGCAGGCGCCCATTAGGATGTGAAATACGAGGAGTATTGAAATTCTTTTCATATTTACCTGTGTTTTGATTGTAGGTTTGCAACAGATTTGATTACTTTGCAAAAGTAATTATAATTATTGCTGGATGAAGTATGTTTCTTTGCTGTTTTTTGGATAAAATATGTGATATTCTGACACTACACGCAGACCGTAAGGGTTTCGTTTCGGATTTGACGCATGAAAAGGACATGAAAGAGCAGCCGTCCTGACACTGTCACCGGTTACGGATGCTCTGTTCCGTAAGGCAGGAATGACCCGCGGGACGATGACCACCAAAACAACACGCATTGAAAAAACAATAAAAGACAGTCGCACGCCGGCGCAGTCTGACAACATGGCGACAGACTGATTAAGCGACGTGAACGGCACACCGCATGACACGTGACACGGGCGTGAACCGCTGACATTATAACTTATGACACACAGTCAGACCGTTGCCGACAAAATACCTAACAATGAGTATTGCGTCGGTATGGCGGCACAAGTAACTTTGCAGCCGTTAAAAACAAATAGGAAAAAGTTATAATGAAACGAAGCAGACTGTATTTATTTTTTTTATTTGCTTTTGCATTCTCTCTCTTTGGTATCAATGCGCACGCGCAAAACGGCTGTGTCGTCAAGGGAAAAGTGATGGACGACCGGACACTCGAGCCTCTGAGCCATGCCACCATAGAAGTGCGCGCGGCGGCAGACAGCTCGCTCGTAGGCGGAGGCATAAGCGATAACCGGGGAGAATTCAGCATAACGCTGAAACAGCATGCAGGAGAATGCCTCGTAACCGTCAACTATCTGGGATACGGAACGGAGCGGATGGCATTAAGACCGGACGGTGCGGAGCACCATCTTAAGGTGATGATGAAGGAGGACGCCCTCACTCTTAACGAGGTGGTGGTGAACTCTCTCACACAGGAAGAGAAGGTGCAGCGCCTGGCTTATAATGTGTCGATGATTGAAACGTCGAAGTTGAAGAACACTACTCTCGACCTTGCCAACGTCATCGACAGGATAAACGGAGTGAAGATACGCCAGAACGGCGGACTGGGATCTGAGACGAGCGTATTGCTGAACGGATTCTCAGGACGCCATGTCAAGATATTCATCGACGGAGTACCGATGGAAGGCATGAGCTCGGCGTTCGGACTGAACAACATACCTGCCGGACTGGCACGGCGGGTGGAGGTGTATAAGGGCGTGGTGCCCGTGGAATTGGGAGGCGACGCGCTGGGAGGAGCCATCAACATAGTGACGGACAACAGACGCCGTACACGCGTGAACGCGTCCTACTCGTTCGGTTCGTTCAATACGCACAAGAGCAATGTGTATGCCGAATGGACCTCGAACAAAGGCTTCCACATATCGCTCAACGCCTATCAGAACTATTCGGACAACGACTACAAGGTGAACATCGACCACTACACGCAGTTCGGAGAGAACGGCAACAAGGTGGTTTACGAAGACCTGAAGGTGCGACGCTTCCACGCTATGTATCACAACGAGGCCGCCATACTGAGGATAGGAGTAGTGGACAAGCCCTATGCCGACCGGCTGCTGTTGGGATTCACAGGCGGATACGAATACAAACAGACGCAGAACGCGTCGAACATGAACTGGGTGTATGGCGCACGCTACACCACCGCCAACACGCTCATGCCGCAGCTGACATACGAGAAACGGTTCAAGCTTATGCAGGGACTGCACGTGGCCCTGAACGGAAACTACAACTTCGGACAGTCGTATGCCGCCGACACGGCCAGCTGCAACTACAACTGGCTGGGCGAACGCAGCAAGCCGAAGAGCGCGCCTGGCGAGCTGGCATACACCAAATACCGCTACCGCGACAACAACGGCGCTGCCAACCTGCGCGTGGCTCTGTTCCCGAAGGAGGGACATTCGCTCTCGCTAAGCTCCACATTCACGTCGTTCTCGCGCTCGGGCAAGGACGAGACAATGCAGGAACCGGAGTATGACCATCCGCAGCAGAGCCTTAAGGCCGTCACGGGACTGAGCTACAAATACGACCATAAAGGGCGGTGGAACACATCGGCGTTCGTGAAGAACTATCTGAACCATCTGGAAGCCTACCTCGACCCTGACGGCGGAAGCAACTACCGCGACCTCAGCAGCACGTCGGCATACTGGGGCGGAGGACTGGCGTCGACATACTTTCTTGGCAAGCACGTGCAGCTGCGGTTGTCGTATGAGTATGCGCTCCGTCTGCCCACGAGCCGCGAGCTGTTCGGTTCGGGCGACGACATAGAGCGCGGCAACTCAGCACTGAAGCCCGAATCGAGCAACAACCTGAACCTCAGCGTCACGGCAAGTCCGATAGACCTGCCCCTACACAGGCTGACAATAGACGCGGCCCTGCAATACCGCGAAATAGAAAACTATATACGCCGCACCACAAACAGCGACAACGGACGCGCCACATCGAAGAACGACGGAGGCGTGCGTAACCTGGGCGGCGACCTGGGAGTGCGCTACACGTTCCGCGACATGTTCTTCGCCGGATGCAACTTCAGCTACATCGACATGAGGAGCATGACCAAGTATGTGGCCGGAACGCAACGGGTGAGCAAGAACTACAAGAAACGCATACCTGCCATACCATACATGTATGGCAACGGCGAGGCGGGAATCACGCTGCGCGACCTTTTCATTAAGGGTTCGGTGCTCGACATCCAGTACATGGTGGGATACATCCACAAGTTCAGCTACGAATGGAACACGTACAACAATCCGGAGCTTGAGGTGCCCACACAGCTGTCGCACGACCTGTTCGTGAGCTACAACTTCGGAAAGAAACAGGAATTCACGGTATCGGCCGAGTGTACGAACATGGCGGACGCCAGACTGTACGACAACTACAAAATGCAGAAGCCCGGACGCGCATTTGCCATAAAGGTGGGCTACACATTCAGCAAATAACCCAAAAAAGACATCAAAAATGAACAAGATATATATCAGAATAGTGGGCATGGCGGCCCTGACCTGCTCACTGACAGCATGCAACGAAAACGACATGACGGGCGGAGGCGACGGCTCAGGAGGCAGCGTCAGCACGGCAACCGAACAATACGTGGTGATGAGCGGCTCGGGAGAGAACAACGGTGCCTACATGCAGCTCACGGCAGACCACACAAGCGGGAAGCTCGACCCCACCAACCCTAACGGACGAGTGTTCTTCAGCGGAAACAATCCCGACTTCGTCAGCTTCGGCGACAAGATGCTCATTGGCATGAACTATCCTTCGCAGGGCGGCTCGTCGTCCGACTACATCACCAAGGCATGGACGCTGAAGGACGGCAGACTGACGCAGTTCGGCAACGGAGTGGCGCTCGACGGCGACGTGAAGGCACGCGGAATGTTCAGGAACTATCTCATAGGCATGTCCGACCAGACCGGAAACGGACACTACGAACGCGTGAAGTTCATCAATCTCGATACGTTCGAGGCGGCCGTGGTGGACGGAATAATACGCTGCGACGACCTCACCATGGAGCCGGCAAGCCTGATGGAAGGCGAGACATGGGGCGTGGGCGACATAGCGGAATACGGCGACTACGTGCTACTGTCGTACACCACAAAGCATCTTGAGCCCGACCCTGTCAGGGCAAAAGCCACATACAGCACCGACCTGGCCGACAATCTGTATATCGGTGTATATGCGTTCGACCCCGACGACAGTGCGAAGGAGTATCTGAAGCACCGTAACACCATTATTCGCAAAAGCGCCGACCACCCGGGAAAGGAGGCCGGACAGATAAAAGGCAACCAGCGCTCGCGCACCGAGACGGGCATCGAGGTAGTGGGCGACGACATATACCTGTTCTGCCAGAGCACCGCCACAAACTACGGACAGAGCGTCCCGCAGGTGCCGTCGGCAGTGCTGCGCATAAGCGGCGACAACATACAGGACGGCCGTCCGGTGGCGATAGACGATTATTACGTGAACCTTACCGAGATAACGGGCCACTACCTGTGGCGGTGTTTCTATCTGGGCGACAACAAATTCTGCCTCCAGATGTTCACCGAGCCCGGAACGGCCGGAGTGACGGAGGGCTCGCACAAGAAGTTCGGCATATTCGACGTGAAGACAAAGACCTATACCGACGTAAAGGGCATGCCGGAGGCGGGACGGATAAACGACATAGCACTGTCGTGCGCGGTGAACAAAGACGAGCACACCATCACGTTTGAAGTTGAGCTTACCGACGGATCGCTGCCCGCACTTTACACCATATCGGCCGACGGACGCGCCGTGCGCGGAACAGAGATAGACACTGAAGCCATAAAAGGCGTAAGTTTCTTAAGACAACATTGACATCAAACAAACATAACTGCAACAAAAATGAACATGTTTATCCGTAGAATCCACCTGTGGCTGTCAGTTCCCCTCGGACTGATTGTCTGCATCATCTGTCTGAGCGGCGCCACAATGGTGTTTGATAGTGAAATCACCGAGAGTCTGAACCCTTCCATCTACAAGGTAGAGCGTCCCGAAGGAGCCGTACCGCTGCAGCCGTCGCAGATTGTGGAGAAGGTGCACAGACAGTTGTCGGACACTGTCGAGGTGTCGTCAATGGAGTTTTCGGCCGACCCCGAGAGGGCGTGCATGCTCAGCATAAAAGGCGCGGAGAAGAAAAGCCTGAGCGTGAACCAGTACACGGGAGAGGTGAACGGATGGACAGAGAGCCCGCAATTTTTCCAGACAATGCGCAAACTGCACCGCTGGCTCCTGGACCCACCGGCAAGCAAAGGCGCCACATCGGTGGGCAAGGTGATTGTGGGCATCACCACGCTGGTCATGGTAGCGCTTCTCATCACGGGATTGGTGATATGGTTCCCGCGCACACGCAAGATGCTGGGCAACAGGCTTAAAGTGGCGTTCGGCAAAGGTACGCGCCGCCTGATCTACGACTGTCACGTCACGCTCGGCTTCTACGCCACCATATTCCTGCTGCTCATGGCACTCACCGGACTCACATGGTCGTTCGGATGGTACCGCTCACTGTTCTACGACATGTTCGGAGCGTCGGCCTCGTCAGGCACCGCCACTGCCAACGTGAGCCGTCCTTCAGGCGAGAAAAAAGAAAAGGACGGGCAGAAAGAATTCGACTACAGCGTATGGAACAGCGTGCTGGCGCAGCTCAAACAGGAATATTCAGAATATAAATCCATAAGCCTCGAGGCCGCACAGGCAAAGGTGAGCCTGCCCGGAAACATGCCGCGTACGGACACGGCAAAGTTCAATCCGGAGTCGGGCAAGATAACAGGATACAGTCTTTACAGCCAGACACCGAGGTCAGACAAGATGAAAGGCTGGATTTACTCGTTCCACACCGGAAGCTGGGGAGGCATCATCACAAAGATAATCCAATTCATCGCCGCCCTGATAGGATTCATCCTGCCACTGAGCGGATATTATATGTGGTGGAAGCGCACAAGCCGCAAGCGCAAGAAAGTGGCTCCGCGCACAGCCGGAAAATAAGCATTACGGATGTTGATGAGCAAGTCGCCGCGGAAGGTTCGCCCTTCCGCGACGATCCGATGCGTTTTTATCCTACCGTCAGGCGGACGGCGCAAGACATCATTACGATCAGATATGAATTCTGATAAGGTATAGGTTTTAATATAAACAATCGCTTCAATTCCGTATATGCATTGTCTTCCGCTGTTTATATGAAACTAAAACATGCCGTCTGACAGCAGATATTTATTTTATACCATACTCATTTCACGCACTGCAATATCCCATTCTCCCGCCGCCGTTACGTCCGATACATCATCTCTATATATCCCGCCACGCCTTCGATAAAGGTATAAGGCAGACCGAAAGCTAATAGAAATAAAATCACAGGACGTCTGACCAGCGGTTTGGATTAAACCCGAATCGGTCATCAGACCGAATATGTTTTATATATTTTATGCGTTCATGCTTTCAGTCCGTATTCTAATGACCGATTCGGGTTATACCTATACGGGCAACTTTCAATTTATAACCTGATTTCGATTTTTCCCTCTCAGTTTCCAGTTATACCCCGAAAAATAAGCGCGTATTTGCGCATAGACTCTTATCGGGCGCAAATACGCGGAAAATAAGAGGTTTTTATAATGTATTGAATATCAATAACTTGTGTTTAAGGGGTATTTCTCCGCTTTGCAAAAAGCACCGTTTCGGCTTGCGAAATAGGCCATTTCGGAGGCTGAAAAGCACCATATCGCACCCTGAAACGGGCTATTTCGCACCACGAAATGGGCAATATCAGAAAGCAAAATGCATCTTTCAGGACTATGTTTCGGGGTATATCGAAAGGCGATACATAGCAAAACGGGCGTCACAATGTCGTATTTAACATTCATTCACATCTCTTTCGCGAAAATATTTTGTCAAAATTTTGTCAAGAAAAATCGTAAGTCCGACCCTTGAGTTTCCTCTGAAAACACTGATATGCCGTATTCCGCATACCGCGTCATGGACTGCCCGAAATTATGAAACGTTCGGGCAGAGACTATGATACGCACCGTTCAAGGGCCTGAAACTTACCTTCTCCGCGCCCCGGACATACTCTCTCAATGCCGTTCGAGGCTTCATGATGAACAGCATCAAACCTCATCACCGTCATTTTATGCGTCCGAGCTCCTTCACCTTCTGCTCGAACTCGTCGCGGTCGCATGCGGCGGCGTTCCTCATGCGCGCCCTGTAATTATATATTGTGTTGAGCGAGTGGTGCAGATATTCACTTATCTTCTGGCTGTTGGTTATACCGAGCCGCACAAGTGCGTATATTCTCAGCGGAGTATTCAGCCGCGTCGGGCTCGACAGACGTATCTGTTCTTCCTTTCTGAGGAGCGAGTTGAACTGCTCCACGAAGTCGGGGAAGAGATACAGGAACACGCTGTCGAACGTGGCGAAGAAGTCGTTCAGGTCCTTCTCCTTCAGTTCGGTGGATTTAGACCAGTTGGCAAGCGCGGTGTAATCCTTGTTCTTCAGCATGCGCGTTATCTCGCGGCGCATGTCCTCACGCTTGTCTATGTTCTGCGCGCTGATGCCGAAAAACTGTCCTATGTATTCCTCCTTCAGGTGGTTGCTCTCGTCCAGCTTGTGGTTGATGTCGGTTAGTTCGATGTTTGCGTCCTTCAGTTTCTTTATGGTGACAGACAGTTTGTCGTTCACCGTCCGCAGCTCGTTGCGCGCCACGGCTATGCGTTTGCGCTGCCTCATGACATACAGCAGCGACAAGACGAGCATCACGGCGAGCAGGCTTACGACGGTGACGAGCAGCGTGAGCCGGCGGTTCTCTGCCACCGATATGTCCTGCACGTTCTTGTCTATGTTGCTCAGCAGCGGCGATATCTGCCAGCTACGTATGCGCGTTCCGAACTTCTGCGCGGTGTCCCACGCCAGCGATATGTAGCTGTATGCCCTGTCCACGTCGCCGCTGTCGCTCAGTTCGCCCGCGAGTGTCCACAGCGACGCCTGGTCGCGCACGGCATTCTCTATGTCGCAGATGGCAGACACCGCCAGCCAGTACATCATGCTGTCGCGCTGACCCATTTTCTTGTAGATGAGCTGACGGCAGTAGGCGGGCATGGCATACTCCTTTGTGTATTTCTTGAACTGGCGCATCTGTCTGTCGCTCACGGCAAGCGCCTCCTTGTATTTTCCCGCATTTATGAGGTCGTTTATCTTTTTCTCATACCATATCTCGTCGTGTCTGGTGGTGTAGAGATAGAGCGAGTCCCTGTAAATGTCGCACTTATCATAGTATATCAGCTTCGTCTTGGGGTTCAGACTGTATGAACCCAGCTCGCCATATATGTGGTTGGCGGCGATGTAATAGTCGCGTATATACTTCTTTCCGAGCTTCCGCTTGTCTATTCTGAACAGTCGGGCGAGTCCTTCGGCATAGAATCCGGCCACGGAGAGCTGCTTCACGATAAGAGTGTTGCATCGCTCCGCCAGATCCTCACGCCCCATACGGCCGGCGTAGTCGGCCGCCTTTCCGAGATAAGCTATCGCGGAGTCGTTCTGAAAAGAGGAGTATTCGCCATACAACGACATTGATATGTTATAGCATCTGGCGGGCACACGTGTGTCGGCCAGGCGCTCTTTCAGCAGGTTTATCCTTTCTTCGTGTATGTGTATGTATCGGTCGGAGTTCTCAACGGCTTTGTCAAGTCTTTTTATCAGAGAATCGGTAGCCGACGGTCTTGCCTCCGCACACATATACAATACGCCGAAAAACATGATCATCAATATTTTTTTCATCGGTCAGACTATATATATTTCAGACACAAAAATAATATTTTAATGTTATAAAAACAACGCGGATACATTGTTTTTATATTGTAAAAAATGTTTTAAACATATTTTTAAGCTATATACATACGGTCGAAAATCACCACCAAAATATAAGACATCAAAAATTATAAAGTACTGATAGCCAAACGATTAATATTTTCATACACCATAAAACCACCACCAACTGACTTTATATACTTGTATTCAAATAATTTACTTTCTATATTTGTGTAGAAAAAGAAGCAACAACCTAAACTTTAAAACTTATGCAACATTCATCATTTCATCGTTACACACACAGATGTGCGCTCACGTTGATGCTATGCCTCATGGCTGCAATAAACGTAATGGCACAGAATGTGAAAATAACAGGAACGGTTGTGGATTCGAGCAACGAACCTATAATCGGAGCTACTGTAACAGTGTCTGACGACACAAATGTAAAAGCCGTAACAAATGTTGACGGACGTTTCACAATCAATGCCGCTCCGGGCTCAAACCTTCACATCACTTATATAGGTTATAAGACCGTGGATGTGAAAGCCGCAGACGGCATGAGGGTTGTGATGGAAGAAGAAAGCAACATGCTGAAGGAAGTAGTAGCCATCGGTTACGGTTCTGTTCAGCGCAAGGATGTTACGACGGCAGTGTCGTCTGTTTCGACAAAAGACCTCGACACACGTCCTATCGTGTCGGCCGTACAGGGCATGCAGGGTAAGGCTGCGGGCGTTACCATAAGCCAGGCCAACGGTCAGCCGGGAGCCACACCTACCATACGTGTGCGTGGTACCACCTCTCTCAACGGAAGCAACGACCCTCTCTACGTAGTTGACGGAGTGCCTATGACAGACATCGACTATCTTTCGGCCGACGACATCGTGGGCATGCAGATACTCAAGGATGCGTCGTCTGCAGCCATCTACGGTTCGCGCGCTGCCAACGGTGTCGTAATCATCACCACAAAACAGGGCAAGGCTGGCGAGGCTCGCATATCGCTCAACGCACACTATGCGCTCAATGTGGTGCGCGACAACCAGGATCCGCTGAACGCAGCCCAGTATAAGGAACTCATGGACGAGATTGGTCTCGTGAAACTTCCCGACGGACTGACAGACAAGACCGACTGGAAGGACGAGGTTTACAGAACGGGTAACGTGCAGGACTACCAGCTCTCGGTCACCAACGGAAACGACAAGCTGCGCTACTTCATATCGGGTGGATATACCGGTGAAAACGGTGTTATAAAGAAATCGAGCTACGAGCGCTACAACATCCGCGCTTCTGTAGAGAACGACATCAGAAAATGGTTGCGCGTGAACGCAAGTGTGGCTTACTCAGACTATTCTTATAAAGGTACGGGCATCATAAGCGGAACAGGCTCTAACCGCGGTGGTGTGGTAACATCCATCGTAAACACTCCTACCTACGCACCTGTATGGGATCCTGACAACCCCGGACAGTACTACAACAACTTCTATGGTGTGAACATAACCAGCCCTGCCGAGAACATCGCACGTACAGAGAACAACAAGTCTTCGTACAACAGACTCATCGCGACAGGTAAGGCTACGATAAAGTTCATGGAGGGACTCAACCTTACATCGTCACTCTCTTTCGACAGACTTCAGGGCATAGAGACAGAATTCCTCGACCCTATCAAGACTACAAACGGACGTGACAACTACGGAAAAGGACACGACGGACGCTCCATAAGCAGCGTATGGGTGTTTGATAATGTGCTCAACTGGAAAAAGGATTTCGGACTGCACGGACTGGATGTTATGGCAGGTTCGTCATGGACAGCAAGCAAATACAGCAACAACTACATCGACGGCTCCAACTATGCCGACGGTTTGTTCCAGACACTTAACGCAGCCAACAAGATTTCTTGGACCGGAACAGGAAGCTCTGCGTCTGAGTGGGCAATACTTTCATACTTCGCCCGTCTGCAATATAACTGGAACGACAGATATCTCTTCACAGCCAACATACGTGCCGATGGCAGCTCGAAGCTGGCACCGGGACACAGATGGGGATACTTCCCTTCATTCTCAGGCGCATGGCGTATATCAAGCGAACCGTTCATGAAAGACATCGAGTGGATCAACGACTTGAAACTCCGTGGCGGTTGGGGACAGACCGGTAACCAGAGCGGACTGGGCGACTACAGCTATCTCGCATCCTACAGCATCAACCGTGTGCAGTGGTTCGGAGAAGGATTCGATACCAACGCCGTGCCTACACGCACACAGAGCACCCTGAGCAACCCTGAGCTGACATGGGAAACAACATCTCAGACAGACATAGGTCTTGACCTCACGATGTTCAACAACCGACTGATGCTCTACATCGACTGGTACTACAAGAGGACAAGCGACATGCTTATGACCATCACCCTTCCTGCCGGAAGCGCTCCTGCACGTACACTCAACTATAACGGCGGAACGATGGTGAACAAAGGTTGGGAAATCACATTGAAGTCTGTCAATATGAAAGGCAAATTCTCATGGGATACCGACTTCAACATATCGTTCAACAAGAACAAACTGGAGAGTCTGCGACTCACACAGGTTTACTACAGCGCCATGACAACAGACTATGTAAACGACTATGTAGTTAGAAACGTTCCGGGACGTCCGCTCGGCAGCTTCTACGGATACGTGGCTGAAGGCGTCGATCCTGAGACAGGTGACATGATATATAAGGATGTGAACAAGGACGGTGTGATATCGGCATCTGACCGTACATATATAGGCGACCCGAACCCTGACTTCACTTTCGGTCTCACAAACAACTTCTCATGGAAAGGTTTCAACCTCAACATCCTTCTGCAAGGAAGCGTAGGCAACGACATCTACAACGTGTCGAGAATGGAAACCGAAGGTATGTATGACGGAAAGAACCAGAGCACCAAAGTGCTCGACCGCTGGCGCGTACCGGGACAGATAACAAATGTGCCGAAAGCCGGATGGAACATCAAAAACTCAAGCTACTTTGTAGAGGACGGCAGCTACCTGCGCGTAAAGAGTGTATCACTCTCTTACGACGTACCTCGCAAAATAATATCAAAGCTGGGCATCAATCGCCTGCAGCCATATTTCACTGCTTCAAATCTTCTTACATGGACAAGCTATTCAGGCATGGATCCTGAAGTAAACCAGTATGGAAACAACGGCGCGGTGCAGGGCATCGACTGGGGAACCTATCCGCTTAACCGCTCGTTCGTATTCGGACTGAAACTTGAATTCTAACAACATTAAAATCTATCCTTATGAAATCTTATAATAAAATATATAAATTCGTTATCTGCGGAGTAGCTGCCGCAATGGTGAGCGGATGTTCGCTTGACTACGATCCGTTATCCACTCCGTCTGAGATAACCGAAGGCGTACAGACCGACACAACAACGGCTGTGCTGAAGGATAAAGCCGCTGCGGAGAATCAGCTGAAAGCTCTTTACGAACTCTTCAGAAACCGTCAGGAACACTCTCATCTCGACATTCTGCTCGTGGGCGATGTTTACAGCGACAATGCCTACGCCGGCACTACTGGTGCTGAGGTGCAGCCTTTCGAGAACAACTCCATCGACGCAAGCAACACGGTACTTGCCCGCGACTGGTCGCGTTACCTTGAGGACATAGCCAAAGCCAACGTGCTCATCGTAGGCGCAGAGCAGCTTTATAAAAACGGTGGACTGACCGAGAGCGAGTATCACAGCTATAAGGCGCAGGGCGAAATATTCCGCGCCCTTCAGATGTTCCCTATGGCACGTCTGTGGGGATCGTTCCCTGTCATAACAAACATATCGAAGACCATCACCTCTGAGAACATCGATGAGGTTTATCCTACATATTATCCGCCGCGCAGCACATCGGAGGAATGTTATCAGCAGATAATAAACGACCTTCTCGACGCCGAGAAATACGCTCCTGACTTCGATTCGTCAGACCGTACCATCATGTCGAAGACCGTGGCACAGGCACTCCTCGCAAAGGTATATGCCGAGAAACCCGTGCAGGATTACTCTAAAGTAATAGAATATGCAGAGAAAGTAAGGGCCACCGCAGGACTGACTCTGGAGCCCGACTTCCACACTCTCTGGGGATGGGACGACGCCGCACAGGACTGTGTGAAGCGCAACACATCTGAGGGAATACTCGAGGTTCACTGGACAACCGGTAACGGTAACTGGGAATCATGGATGTACGGACGCTGCCTTGAGAACTACGACTACTACTTCACATGGGCAAAATGGATCACACCGTCGCGCGACCTGATAAACGATTTCACCAACGAGGGCGACGACATACGTTTCAACGAAACCGTGGTTTACTACAGCTGCACATGGAGCAATTACTATCCGGCAAGCAACTATCCGTTCATGTATAAGCTGCGTTCAGGCTACAACAACGAATACAAGCTGCGTCTTGCCGACATCATTCTGCTCGAGGCAGAGGCTTACGCATGGCAGGGCGACACACAGAAAGCTGCCGCACTGGTGAACATGATACGCAAACGCGCCAAACTTCCTGACCTAACATCAGACAAGACCTCGTCTAAGGAGGCCATGATAGACGCCGTACTGCATGAGCGTCGTCTTGAGCTCGCACTCGAAGGAGAGCGTTGGTTCGACCTCGTACGCAACGGTAAGGTGGAAGAAGTGATGAACGGACTCGACAGCCGCGACTCAGGACGTCATCAGCAAGTGAAGATGTTTGACAGCAACTCATACCTGCTGCCTATACCGCAAACCGCACTCGACGAGAACTCCAACCTGGAGCAGAACCCCGGTTATTGATATACCGAATGTTTTAATGTAAAATATAAATCATAAAAAGAATAGTTCGTATGAAAACAAGAAATATATTCGTACTCATGGCGGAAGCATTCCTGTTCACGATGACAGCATGCAGCAACTCCACCATAGACATTGACAACACGCCGGACATCAACGCCATGCCAAACCCTCTGCCCGCAAAGGGCGAGGCACGGCTGTTCACCACAACCGCCGACGGTGTGAAGACGCTCAGCGAAACCACCGCTGAAGTGAAGAGCGGCACCAACATGGCTCCGACAACCCTGCAGATTGATCCTTCAAAACAGTATCAGTCGATTGACGGATTCGGATTCGCCATAACCTATTCCACATGCTACAATCTGCTGAAGATGACTCCTGAGGCACGCAAGGACTTCCTCACACGCACCTACTCACCGCAGAACGGTTACGGCGCAAGCTACGCCAGAATATCCATAGGATGCAACGACTTCTCGAGCACCGAGTATTCTCTCTGCGACGAACAGGGCCTCGAGCACTTCGCACTGCAGAAGGATGAGACCGAATATGTCATTCCTATACTCAAGGAAATACTTGAAATAAACCCCGATCTGAAAATAATCGCAGCACCGTGGACTTGTCCTAAATGGATGAAAGTGAGCGACATCAACACCCGCGAGCCTTACGACTCATGGACCGACGGTCACCTCAATCCCGACTATTACGACACATACGCACAGTATTTCGTAAAGTTCGTACAGGCAATGAAGGAACAAGGCATCAACATCTACGCCGTAAGCCCACAGAACGAGCCTCTGAACAAGGGCAACTGCGCATCGCTCTACATGCCGTGGCAGGAGGAAGCCGAGTTCGTAAAGGCTCTCGCCGCACAATTCAAGAAGAACTCGCTGACAACTCAGATTTATGTTTACGACCACAACTACGACTACAGCAACATCGCCGACCAGGACGATTATCCTATCAAGATATACAATGCGCTGGGCGACAACTTCGAGGGTTCGGAGCTCGTTGTGGGCGCTGCATACCACGACTACGGCGGCAGCAACACCGAGCTTGACGACATCAACGCTCAGGCACCGGACAAATCGCTCATCTTCTCTGAGACATCAATAGGAACATGGAACAACGGACGCGACCTGAGCGAGCGTCTTATGAGCGACATGGGCAATGTGGTGCTCGGAACAGTAAACCGTCAGTGCAAGGCTGTCCTCGTGTGGAACCTCATGCTCGACAAGAACATGGGACCTAACCTCGACGGAGGATGCCAGACATGCTACGGCGCTGTGGACATTGATCCTAACGGATACAGCCGCCTGTCGTACAACTCACACTACTATGTCATCACTCACATGTCGTCTGTTGTCAAGCCGGGAGCAGTGCGCATAGGCACAAAGCGCGTGCCCGACAACAACAATCTGACACACAGCGAGTTCATCAATCCTGACGGAACCTACGCCACTGTCATCATGAACACCGGCGACTCCGACGTCAGCCTGACCGTTGACGACGGCACAAACCACTTCTCATGCGACGTGCCTGCCAACGGAGTGGTGTCTTGCAGATGGAACAAATAACATCAGGACACAACACTATTCTAAGGTTTTTATTGTCTAACATTTAAAAAACAGAACAAAAATGAAACACTTAACAAAATATATGATGCTGGCTCTCTTCTTTCTGCCGCTACTGTCTTCGTGCAGCGATGACGAGAAAGAGGGCGAGGGCAGCCCTGTAATAGTGGCCGAAAACCTCCAGCCCGCAATGTTCGGCGACAGCATAACCCTGAAAGTGAATTGCTCCGACGAGGCAGGCATACCGCTGTCAACACTGAAAGCGCAGCTGTGCTACGGCGACGAGGTGGTGGATAACGTCACACTGCGTACAAAGACCGAGGGCGAATACACCGTGAAGCTCTACGCTCCGTTCTACAAGAACGTGCCCGACGGCGAGGCAGAGGTACGCCTCACGCTTCAGAACATACGTCTGGCAATATCCACAAAGACGGTGACCGTTGACCTCAGCCGTCCTCACTACGAATACATAACACTCATGGCTTCTGACGGAAACCAGTACAGACTCACTCCGGACGCCTCAGACCCGTATCTCTTCAAAGGCACCGTCACTTCGTCATCGCGCAACGTGACGGGTTACATCCTTACTCCGTCAACAGGCACCGACAACGTGCCGCAGACCTTCGGACAGGGAACTGAAGGAGTGACACAGGGCGTGACGGACAATCTTACGTTCTCATCCACAGCGGCAGGAACATTCGACGTGTGGTTCAACGTGCTCACCTATGAGTTCGGTCCGCAGTCAGACATACCTGTCATCACACTGACCGACGCCGACGGCGCCAACGTATATGTGGGCGAGTTCACCCAGAACGCTGTATATGAGATAACAGGCTCCGACAAGTTTGCCGAAGACAGCTGGTACTACGACCCCGACTTCTTCCAGAAGAATGCTGACGGTACGTTCACATTCCTCCCGATGTCAGGCATGTACACACTGAAAGCCGACTTCACGAACGGCGGATTCAGAGTATGGCAGATGGCCGACACCGAGAACACGGCTACTCTCTCTGCCGACGGAAGCGGCGCTCTTTGGGTAATAGGAAGCGACTGCATCTGCAAGCCTACCTATGCTCAGATAAGCGGTCAGGGATGGTGGACCGACACCGACCACGCGCTCTGTCTCGCACCGATAAAGGATAAGGTTTACCAGATAACGCTCACCATCGGCAAACAGTTGCAGGCAGACGGCAGCAACCTTAACTTCAAGTTCTTCGGACAGGCTGGATGGGGCATCGAGTTCAAGGGCTCTGGCGGCACATACTATCTGACCACCGACAGCAACATCTTTGCCGTGGGCGACGGAACGACAGAGTATCAGGGCGGCCACGACGACGGCAACATATATCTGCGTCCGGGCGTAACGCTGACCGACGGCGACACTTATGTGTTCACCGTTGACCTGACAGAAGGAACCGATAAGGGTAAACTCATAGTCGAGAAGAAATGAAACGAGGCGGCAATGCCGCGACAATAACTGAAAGCGAAGCCCCGCATCCCACGAAACGGATGCGGGGCTTTGTCGTCAATGCGCTGTCTGTCGCCATGCACCACGCATCAGAACGCACCGCCTTCCTCGCCCGTCCACGCCTTAATCATCCACCCGCGCCGCGCCCGTTTATGCAAATTTCTATTGACGTCCATTAACTTTCTGACCTCCGCATTTAACATTCCGTTTTTCTCATTCCAGAGTTACGCGCCCTCGTTTTTTACCTTTTTCATTCGCATTTCCACCAATCCGTCGGTCCGTTGCCGCAGCGTTATCCTGCAATAAGCACCATTTCGCACTCTGATTAGCACCATTTCGCACCCTGATAAAGCCCATATCATGCCCCGAAATGGGCTATTTCGCAACCTGATTAAGCCCATTTCGCAAGCCGGGCAAGAATCCGTCATTTCGTCATATTCAATAACCTTCTGTATATCAACAATTTATATATACAATCAAAAATCCGTGTTTTTCCGTCCATCTTCACATCCTGCGCGTCACGACGCGATTTTTCAGCATTTCCGACAGAAAATATTTAACACATCAGTCCCGTTTTTCCGTTTTTTTATACATCCGCCATATGTAGCTGCCTTTCCTCCGTCCACACTCCGCACACCACGATGCAACGCCGCGTGCAGCACCGACTTTCCATCCATCTGCACAGACATGACACCCTGAGAAATATGTATTTGCTGTGCCTGCATCATCATTTGTCAGAATATGAATCATTTTTCATTGCCTGTAAAGCGTGCAATGCGCACGGTTCACAGTACCGTCACGTCCAGCCATACGGCTGTCCGCCACATCGAGAATCACAGCAGGCGCACACAACGACAGGCAGAAAAGCGGGCACACAGGTTCTCAGGCGTCATTCACAGACTTATGATATTGAGCGTAAATCCGAACGAAGTGCCGTTTGAGCTGCTTACCCACGGCGTGCAGGATATTCCTACCTTCTGCTTCGCAAGCTCACGACACGGGTTGCCGGCAAACAGACCTATCACCTCATTCACCGGATCTACCAGAAAAGCCACAATATTGCCCAACACCTTCGAGTTGCACAGCGTGTAACCGTTGTCAACAATATGTCTTTTCACACGATAGAACGCTTCGCCGAGTATCAGTCCCGACAGAGGCGTCACGATGAGGTCCTGTATCGAAGGAATCTCCATAAAGGCCTCTATGCCGTACTCCCAAAACAGGGTGGATATGCCCGCGCAATAGAGAAAAGAGCCCAGAACATTGAAGCCGAGGCTGCGGGCACTCATGTAGTAGGCCGCACCGGCATAAGGATGGAGCACATAGTTGAATATGAATTTATCGCCGTCCCACGCAGGTCCCTGCCTCACATGCATGCTCCATCGCTTGAAGAAAGGCACCTTGCGCAAATCCTCCTTGTTCCACGCCGTGGCATCCTCGGGCAACATCTCGAGCACTCCCAAAGCTGTCAGACCGCCGGCAAACAACACTCCGGTATTGGTCCACATGCGCTTGTAGTCAGGACAACTCGTGCGTGTGGAGTAGGGCAGTGCGTAGATGCACTGTTTTTCTTTCTTATGACGCTTCAGAGTGTCGTCAGCCAAATATATGTTCTCAGCACTATCTGGTTTTGACGTGTTGATTGAATCAGGAGTATGGGCCGAGACACTTTGCGTTCCGACAAACATACTCAGCAGAAATTTCATTATATATATTACCTTACTTCTCATAAATTAATATTTTCATACGTTGTGATCTTATGTTGCAAGGCCTGCATAAGCACTCCGTAATCACACTGAACAGGGCGTTGGAGGCCTCGGCTCACTACAAATTTATCCATAAGTAAGCTTGCTGTAAATGCCTGTCAGACTAAAAATAACGAAAAAAACAAAAAGAATACGAAAACTTAATTATCTTGTTAAGTTTTGTAAAAAACAACTGTTCCATACTTCCTTATGTATATATGAAAAGGTATTTGCAGCAAAACTCGCCTCCTGGCTGCCTGCGCACTTTTTGTCCTTTTACGACATTCTATGTCCGGATGTGTACGTATTCGTCAAGCCATGACTCCATCTTCATAATTCATCTGCCACACTGAGAAAACAGCTTTTAATGATATTGATTTACACCTCCGAACAATACTGGAAGTGGTCAGGCGATCATGAATCACTAAAAAATATTAGTTGCACGAGAGACTATGAAACGATGGGTTGCGGTCATTCGCAGCTTTCACTGCATTTCCTCAGTCCACACTCCTCACACCACAACGCAACGTTGTATGCAGCACCGACTTTCCACCCATCTGCACAGACATGACACTCTGAGAAATATATATTTGTGGTATAATGACCTATTAAGTTAATAGTAAGAACATACGATTAATATTACTTTCTGAAAATAAAAAAGCGACAGAGACGGAAAAAGAAACCGTTCGAGTCGCTTATGTCATTTATATCCAATTTGACTTATGGCCTACAATACAACACTGTCACCATCCTCAGGTATTAGCAAACGTCGCATATCTACACCGGTATGCAAAGCCTCGTTACGCAGAATGGCACGTGTAGTCTGTCCGTGGTCGGTGGCATCCATGTGTACCGCTATCAGTCTGATGTGCGACGGTATCTCATCCAACATCGTCATCACCTCCTTCTCATCAGGTATAATGGCACCGTCAGTTATGGAATATTCCGGAAATACAGCACCACCACTATTTACGACAATATAGTCTGGATTAAAAGTATCCACCACACACCGTGTGCAAGCTTCCCATCTACAATCACCCATTATGTAAACGACAGGACAATCTTCTGCCGTCAATACATAACCGGATACAGAACCCATCATCTTTCCTATCTGCCCGAAACCATGATGTCCCGGAGTTCGGTGAATGGTGATACCGTCAATGGTCTTGCTTTCTTCAATAGCTTCCACATTGATAAATCCATCACTTGCCACTGTTTCCTTATCCTGTGGCTGTGTAAGAAAAAGAATGTCCTTAGGCAAGTGTCGTATAACAGTTGGATCGTAATGATCGATATGATTGTGCGTCAGCATGACCATATCCAGACCATCAGTGATTTCGTGCATAGGCATTGTGAGATGCACTCTCGGAGTCTTGTACACGCCAAGAGCCGACTGCAGCGTACCTTTATCCGCCAACATAGGATCTACCAGAATATTCTTACCCGCATAACTGATTCTTAACGTGGCATTGCGGATAAGGCGAATGTTTGCTTTCTTTTCCATTTTCATTTTTCTTTAATTATTAACCGTTGCAAAGTTCGGAAAAAACACCAGAACGTCTTATGCCTGAAAGAATGTAAATTATGCCATTTTGATAAAATCAATATTTCACCATTTAATATATAAATAAGTCAATGTACAATAGTAAAAATTCAAAAAAACGAATCTATTCATTTGCCGTTGCGCACGTCTTTTCGTATCTTTGTCTGCAATAAAATGCGGTTCGGATGTGCAAAATATGAAAAAATTCTGCTTTCACGCTTTGTCGTTACAATCTACTTTCACTATGTTCATATAAGAATATAACACTTATGGCAGATATAAATAATCCGGAAAGACTTTTCAGCGTACCATTCAGCAAAACACGGTGCGGTGTCGATTTCTACATCAATACCGGCAGCAGCAAAGACGTACGAGGCGTACTGACAGAACACAGAAGATTCAGAACTGATTTCTTCAGCTTTTATTTCATAAAAAAGGCAAACGGTTTTCTGCTGCTTAATTTCCGGAAAATAGTTTTACGCGACAATATGTTGCTGCTGCTTTCGCCACATCAGCGACAGGAATGGCATATAAACGAAGATGATTTTGAATATACTTTTCTCATTTTCCGCGAAGACTTCATGCGTACGTTCATTGCAGACAAGTTTTTTGTTTACAGATTGTTGTATTATTACCAAACCGACACACCGCCCTGTATCAACATCACCAACGAAGATCTTGCGGAATACAAACGCTTGCTTGGCAAGATAAAACACGAACTGCTACATCCAATGGCAGATACATACAATCTCATAGTATCTGTTCTATACTATATGCTTGTTATTATCAATCGTGCTTACGCGGCCGCATATGGTCTGCCTACCGATATTCCAAAGAACAATTACGCATTCCGATTCAAGGAACTGATAGAACAATACATACGGACAAAACAAAGAGTGAAAGAGTATTCTGATATGATGCACATAAGCCGGATAACATTGAACAACTCAACAATGACACAATTCGGGGTATCGGCAACACATATGCTGAAACAACGACTGTTGGAAGAAGTGAAGAACGAACTGCTGTTCGCAGACATGACAGTTAACGAACTGGCAGCTGAATTCAACTTCTCCGATCCCAGCCATCTGATGAGATTCTTTAAACAGCAGACAGGAAAAACCCTGATGCAATATCTGAAAGACTACAGAAACGGTATATACGAATAAAATATTACTGCGCATACGAGGGCACTGAAAACAGGCAGCATCATACATAATATCATAATTATCGGAACGAACCAATATCCTTACTTCATCGTAACGACAAATGTCGTGAGCGACATGGCAGGACTCTCGTAGTCAAAAACATTGTCTTCCGGTGCGGCTACATCCGTAGGCACGCAGTCTTCCGTGGCACCGGTGCGCCACGCCTTCATCTTCTTTATTTTCCTTTTCACTCCTTCAACATTCACACTGAATCTGCGGCTGCCGTCGCTTGTGTTGAGCAGGGCAATGACGAGCTGACGGCCGTCGGGCGACAGGGCGGCGAGCGTCTGGTCGCAGTCAGTGCGCACGAATATACAGCCCTGCCTGAAGAAGCGCGTTATCTGCATGCGCACGTAGAAGTTCTTTATGATGTTGTACTCCTGCGTCTTGAAGTTGCCGCGCAGAACACACCATTCGTTGTTCCATTCTTCCATAATCTGCCAGTCAAGCCATGCCTGCGGACGCATGTGTCGCATGTCGTCGAAGAGCTTCTGAGTGAGCAGCAGGTTGCTCTCCAGACCGTTGCCGTCGCCCGGACCTGTCTCCGACTGCCAGAAGGGTTTGCCGGCCTGGCTCATGAGCTCGCGCACCTCGTGGCGCTGTTTGTTGGTGCCCGAATAGGTGTGTGTGTTGAGTTGTCCCAGCTTGTCCCATATATCGCCGGCGTCTCTGTACTTCTTCTGTGTTATGAGGAAATGCTCGAGGCAAGTCTCATCAGACGCAGATATGACTGTGTTAAGGCCCGATGCCTTCAGTTTGGGATAGAGCATGCGGATTATTGTCATCTGAGTCTCCGCATCGAAGTGGCATCCTTCCTGACTGCCGAGCGCGTTCCAGTAGGCTGAGAGAGGCTCGTTGAACGGTTCGAGGGTCTTGAAGTCGATGTCGTACTCGTCCTTGTAGTGCTTGCACACATCGAGCAGATAGTCGCAGAATGCCTCGTAATACTCCGGCTTCAGGTTGTCCTTGCGCGGGTCTTCGTTGCCGGCGGCACATCCGCTGTAGGTCATCCAGTAGGGCGCCGAGTTTGAGAACGCCTCGAACACGGCGTCGGGTCTTTTCTCCTTTATCTTGAGCAGCAGCGTGCGCTGGCCATTGTCGGCGTCCCAGTTGTAGGGAGCTGAGGGCGAAGCCTTGAATCCTTCCATCTCCGCGCGCTTTCCCTTACCCTTGAGCATGTGGCCGTCCAGGTGCGAAGGATCGTCGCCTCCGCCTATGTTGTAGCGGAAAAATGTTCATGTTTAGCTTATCGGGCGAGGTGAGCAGATCCACTATCTCGTCAACCTTCTTCTCGTCCCAGTTGCCCACCTGAGCCGCCCACCAGCACAGAGAACTGCCCCAACCCTCGAGCGTCTGGTAGCGTGTGGAGGCATCAATGGTGACGGTCTTCGCACCGGACGAGGACTTATGATTGTCATTACCCGCCTGAACGGACATAGGTGAACATGCGGCGAGCAGTGAAAACAGCACTAAATTTCGAATAATCATATTAAAACTAATTCTTAATTTTTGCGTATATGCTTAACATCAGAATGTCTGACTGTGGGCTACAACATAATACAATATTCCGCGTATGAGCACCGTCGGCGGCCGGTCATACGCGGAATACATTTATTTACGTTTAGTAGCCTCAATCACCGAGGTGTTTATCTCGCGCACTTTGTCGAGGTTCATCTTCTCCACCTGACGGTCATAGGTCACCAGTCCGTTTATCTCGTGCTCCACATCGGTGGTCTGAGTATATATGGCGGTGCTCAGTCCGAAGTAGTTCACCATCTGTTCCAGCTCGGTGACCATCATTACATAGGTGTCGGTGAGCACGTCGCGGTTTATCATCATCTCGTAGGCATCGTTGCGGACAGGCCACATGTGACCGCGGACGAACAGACCCTTGCCGCCGAATTCTCCAAGCGACGCGGCACGTTTGTCATCAGGTTTGGCTATGGCATTGGGCTCTATGTTGCCGTAATGGTGCATGTCCACAAAGTCGCCGTTGCCCGGATCGCCGTAAGCCTTGCGGTAGCCAGGAGCGTAGTTGTAGCCGGACATACCGTTCACGAGGCGGTGAGTGTCGTAGCGTTTCACCCAGTCGGTGATGTCGGTCGCCTCGAATGCGCCCCAGTTCTCGTTGAAAGGCACCCACATGACGATTGACGGCGAATTGACGTGCTGGTCGATCATTGTCTTCAGTTCGGCGCGGAACTGCTTGCGTACAGCCACAGAGTCGGCACCGTCGGGCTCCCAGAGGTTGGGCATGTCCTGCCATACCATGAGGCCGAGGCGGTCGCAATGATAATACCAGCGCTGTGGTTCAACCTTTATGTGCTTGCGTATGACATTGAATCCGGCGCGCTTCGCCAGCTCGATGTCGTAGCGCAGGGCCTCGTCTGTAGGTGCGGTGAATATGCCGTCGGGCCAATATCCCTGATCGAGCAGACCGAGATGGAACACAAACTCGCCGTTGAGCGTCGGGCGCATCACGCCGTCTATCTTCTTCATACCTACGGTGCGCATGCCGAAGTAAGAGCCTATCTCATCGACAACCTTACCGCTTTTGTTCTTCAACTGCAGCTTGAGGTCGTAAAGGAACGGATCGTCCGGACTCCAAAGATGCGGATTAGGCACTGAGAGATAGAACGTCTTGCCGGCCGTTCCTGTGGCTTCCGACACCTTCTGTCCACCGGTGCTTGCCACGGCCACTACCTGCAGGGCCTCACTGCCGGCGTATGCCGTCACCTCCAGGCGCTTGTTCTGCACGTCGGGTATTATATTTATGTGCGATATATGCTGCTTCTCAACGGGTTCAATCCACACCGTCTGCCATATTCCTGAAGTGAAAATGTAGTCGCCACGCGGACCGTTCTTGCCTGATGCGGCACGTCCGTCATTAGGGTCGAAAGCGCCAACCACCAGCACATTGTCGCCCGACTTGAGCAGGTCGGTGATGTCGAAGCTGAAAGCATCGTAGCCACCTGTGTGCGTGCCTGCCTTCTTACCGTTGACAAACACGGTGGAAAGACGGTCCACGGCTCCGAAATTGAGCATCACGCGCTTGCCTTTCCATTCCTTGGGAACGGTGAAAGTGCGGCGGTACCACAGGCAGGAGTCGCCCTTGTGGGCAATGCCCGACAGCTCTGACTCGGGCGGAAACGGCACACGTATCTTGCGCACACCTTTAGTGAACGACGGCGGAACAGAAGCCTTGACGGGCGACACTCCGCTGGGATCGGTCATATAGTCCCACTCGCCATTGAGGTTGAGCCACTGTGCACGCACCAGTTGCGGACGCGGATATTCGGGCAGAGGCGTCTCGGCATTCATGGCCTCCTCGGTCCACGGGGTGGGGAGGGTGAAACGCTTCTTCGCGTCCTGCGCATTCACACTAACTGTCGTGACTCCCGACAACAGGAAAAGAGCCAGACAGGCAATAAGTTTTCTTTTCATATAAAGGTAGTTTATAAATTATTTCTCACTTCATCAGGCTTGACGGCAATCATGATAAATCTTTGTCCAAAAAGTACGGTTATAAAAACAAAAGCAATGTATTTATATGGTTTAAAGTTATAGCCACCGCCAATGAGTGTTTAAAATTACACATTATTTGCCTAAACCCAAACATTTTACACCAATTATCTCAAATATTTGCAGAATAATATGCCGTGGCATCATACATTGCTCCGTAAAAAGGATTCATCTGTTTTTCGGAGGCACTGTGTGAATATCTGTGCCCTATAAAGTCCGTTCCGCCTTCTCAAAGAGTCTATTCCACTTTCTCAAAGAGTTCGTTACAGCTCATAAAAAAGCCCGTTTTAGGCAATAAAGCAACTAATATCATAATATGATACTGCCTTTCCCATCAAGATAAAAGCCACATATCGCAGCCTAATAAGGCCTGTTCCTACTCTCAAAAAGCCTTATATCACAAAAGATAAGAACCGACATTAACGTGAAAGCCATAAAAACCGTCGGTTCTCATCTTTATAATTTTATATCATACTCGCACTATATGCAACGCATCATTGTTCAGACTTGCCGCGCTGTGCCTTTATTTTATCTACCGTCAGCGAGCGATCCCACACAAGAATGACACCGCTCTGACGGAACAGTTCGATATATTTGTCCATCGGCGGCAGCCCCACTTCGACGCGACGGGCATCAAGTCCTTCTGCCGACTCCACCGGCCAGAGATACGCCGTGGGCTGCGACGCAGAGCTTTCACCACCATTGTCTTCTCCGTCATCGGCTATTCTTTTCCCGCCATCACTGTTTATTATTATGGTGCGGTTGGATGTGAAGGTCTGCGTACCGTATATCTGCGGCCGCCCTTCGTGCATCAGTATGCGGTCGCGCATGGTCGCCACGTCGGCACGCGACACAAGTTCTGTCTTTGCTGCGGCATCGAACAGGTCGATATATTTGCGCTGATGCTCCACGTCGGAGTGCTGCACGACAAGGAAAAGAGCCTCGCGCGCCTTCTCAGTCAGCCCGTCTGGTATGCCCACGCTGTCGAGTATGGGGAATACAATGGCGCGACAACGGCTGTCTGTCTCCTCCATCCGTTCCTGATAAGCCAATATGCTGTCGGCGTTGTTGCTCTGAAGCATCACGGTGAAGTTGCGCCGCACATTCTGGTCGTCGTCATGAACACGTTGCAGCACAGAGTCGAGTGCGGCCATGTCCATACCCTGCACGAGCGTTGTGTCCGCCGCTACATTATCCGTTCTCAGCTCATACGTCGCACGTTTTTCCGCATTTGTCGTACCATATACCGCCGTAGCTCCTGCCATAACGGCTGCAAAGGCAATGGCGCAAAGGGGAATATGTGATGTAAATGATTTCATAACGGGTTGCTGTTTTTTATGTTATATAATGAGATTAATATTTTATAAGCATTATATCAGCACATCATTAATGTGCACGTAACGTCATATCACTTATAAGAATGTGCCTGTTGATAATGCCGTGAAATTACGAAAATTTTATTACAATTCACAAATTAACAAAAGAAATAAATAAAAAGTGAATACGTTATATATAATATGGACAAAATAACACAACTGCTTAACAAAACAAAAGCTATAACTTATAGTGCAAAAAAACTATACGAGGAAGAATTAAAAAGAGGAGAAAAATTCAATATATTCAGTGTCTTAAACCTATCACAGGATGAGACCAAACTGCATACACCCTTCATTGCAGAATTGCTTAATCCTAAAGGTAGTCATGGAATGAAAGATGCTTTCCTCCGTGAATTCATTGAAATATCAGATATAAACACCGAGCTTGACACTAAAGAAGCAACCGTAAAAACGGAATATAGCATAGGATATAAAAATAATGAATGTACAGAGGGTGGCAGAATTGATATTTTTGTTTATGACAACAAAAAGAACGCAATAATTATCGAGAATAAGATATACGCCGGAGACCAGAAAAATCAATTACTGCGTTATTATAATTATGCCTTCAAAAATAAGTTTAAATTTAATATTATATATCTTACTCTATACGGTGATGCAGCAAGTGAAGATTCAGTTGGAAACAAAAATTTTGATTATGATTGCCTTTCTTACAACAATGATATATTATCATGGCTTGAACGATGTGTGCAAATATCAGCATGTATTCCACTTGTAAGGGAAATTATAAGACAATATATAATCAATATCAAAGATCTTTTAAAAATTATGGATACAGATAATTTAAACGAATTAATAGAATTGACAACATCCAAAGATTATGTAGAGTCAACTTTGGATATTATTGATAACGGAGATAGTATAAAGACACAAATACGCAGAAATTTCATAGAAAGTCTGAAAGAGATTGCTGAACGAAATAATCTTCAGATTATTCAGCGGGAAGACTATAATGACATCTGTCGTTTGGAGAAACAAAGTTATTTAGGATTTTATAATAAAAAATTATCTGAAAACTGGGCAATTTTTATAGGATTAGAGAAAAATAATAAAAATAATGGCGTATTTTATGGAATAAGTCAGATTGTACCTGACACACCACATGTTACAAAGAAACTCTTATCACAGATTGAACCATTTTGGGAGGATAAAGAACAAACATCAGACTTTCCTCTTGGTCGTGCAGACCTTATGGATGAAAATGGACAAGGTAACTGGAAGGATTGGAATAACTCTGAAACATTAATGGATATGGTAAAAGGGAAACTGGCTAAATATATTGATAATGAAGTCATAAAACCTGTACTAAAAAATCGCCTTTTACAAAGGATTGAGAGACTTACAAAAAAGTAAACAACTGATAATTATGACACAAAAAATATTATTCCTCCACGGCTTTTTCGCATCGGGTTCGTGCGTTCCGGCACAGGCTCTCAGACATTATCTTGAGGGAAGGGCGCAGGTGCTTTCTCCAGACCTGCCGTTACATCCAGACGAAGCACTCGACTTCATACGCCACATTTGCCACGAAGAACATCCTACCGTGATTGTAGGCAACAGCAACGGAGCGTTTCTTGCGCAGATGGTAGCATCAGAATACGGTATGCCGGCACTGCTCGGCAATCCTCATCTGGAGATGACCGAGTTTCTGAACTACCGCCGTAGCACGCATCAATACAAGTCGCCACGGGCTGACGGACGGCAAGATCTGGTGATAGACCAGGCATTGATAGACGAGTTTGCCGTATTGCAACAGCATCAGTGGGACAAATGCAGTGAGCAGAACCGCGACCGCGTATGGGGACTTTTCGGCGAGAAAGACACTCTGGCGCACTATGAACCGCTCTTTCTTGAGCATTACACCCGTTCGTTTCACTTCCCCGGAGCACACACACCTACTGCAGAAGAAGTGGAACAATATTATGCTCCGCTGGCGATGAAGCTGGCGGATGAGTTCGGCGGAGAATGAAGCGGCACGTGATGATGCGTAGATGCTTCATTTCCCTGTATCACATTCCCCGCTGTATCTATTCCCCCAACAGCTCCTTATAAATTCTCTCATCCTCCTTCAGGAAGCAGCAGAATATCACATCGCCCGTATATGCTCCACTTGCGATGGCCTCCTTCACTGTTTTCAGAGCTATCCTTGCCGCATCTTCCTGCGGATAACCGTAAACGCCGGTGCTTATGCACGGAAAGGCAACGGTGCGCATACCGCTTTCCTCAGCCAGTTTCAGTGCCGTGGAGTAGCATGAAGCGAGCAGCTCTGGTTCACCACGTCTGCCACCGTGCCACACCGGTCCCACGGTATGTATTATCTTCCGGCACGGCAGACGGTAGGCATCCGTCATCTTGCTCTCGCCCGTCCGGCATCCTCCGAGCGTGCGACACTCCGCCAGAAGTTCCCTGCCCGCAGCCCTGTGTATGGCTCCATCGACTCCGCCACCGCCAAGCAGCGAATTGTTTGCGGCGTTCACTATGGCGTCAACATCCAGTCGTGTGATGTCACCCGACACCACTCTTATTCTTTTTCCGTAGTTTTCCATAATATTCTCAAATGCTTATATCTTATACAAAAAAATGTCTTTATCTATTACAAAAATAATAAATGGTAAATGAAAATGCAAAGAGAGGAAGCACTATTTTCCGGATCTGCCAGTCAATAGACCGTATTCCATTTTATTACCTTTCACACAACATGGCTGAAATTTTCGTTTAAAAATCTTTGCATAGCATATTCTTTATATATATATTAACAAATATTAATATAAAAAAAATAAAATAGTTTCATCCTCCTTCACCACGTCATAGTATTTGTCTAATTTTGTTTTATCATAAAATCACAATAATATGAAAATACACAAATCACTACGATTACTTTTTGTTTTCACGGCATTAATGTTCTTGTCCTTATCTGTCAACGCGCAGACAGGGAACGGAAAACAAAAAATATTGATAATAGAAGGACACTTCTTCAACGAAATACCGGTGGCAAAAGATCTTATATCCAAAATAAATATAGTGAGCACACCGTCCGGAACGAAAGCTATGGGCCTTACACTGTCAAAACCACTGCCTGAAGAAGCGCTTAAATACGAGATTCCGAAAGAAAAGGTGAAAGACGCAGACGAACTGCTGCAAAGACTCAAAGAGACGAAAGATAACTCCATGACAATATCCTTCAATGCCTCCGAAACGCCGTTGCTGAAAGAGGGCGACGCTTTTCCTGAGTTCACCGCCACAGACATAAACGGAAAGACATGGACCAACGCCGACGTCAAAGGTAAGGTGATGGTGCTCAATCTGTGGTTCACCGGCTGCGCTCCGTGCCGCGCCGAGATGCCTATACTCTCGACATGGAAGGACGAGATGCCCGACGTGATGTTCTTCTCCTCAACATACGAGGACGCCGAAAAGGCCAAACCGGTACTCGAACAGCAGAAATTCAACTGGATTCCGCTGATAAACGACAAGCAGTTCAAAAAATACATAGGCACCAAAGGCTATCCTTTGACCGTGGTGGTAGGTAAGGACGGGAAAATAGCCAAGGTGGAATACGGCACATCTCCAGTGCAGCGCGAAGAAGTGAAAAAGAAGATTGAGGAACTGAGAAAATAAATCTTCTACTGCGTAAATACCGAAATATAACTGATATTCACATCACACGGAAACCCGTACGCCGCATTACAGCCACGCAGAATGTTTCCATCTAAAGAATGAATATCAGTTATATTTCATTTTATACAACAGCTCTCTTCATCCGTTTATTCACTTCCCGCCGCCGTTCTTCAAATATCCAGAGCAACAGGAAGCTATTAACCCCCAATCATTCATCATACCGACAATACCTGTTTTATATTATAATTGTCTATAGCCTTACGTCTTCCGTCCTATATTACCGGCGCCAAGTATCTGAAAATAAATCCCCGCAAACCAGAATATAAACCGATTCCGTCCCCCGCCTCCTTATATCAAAAAATACATACATTCCCCTTCCATACCTGTTTCCGCACGCCTCAAACACATTCAAAAACCACATATCCATAATGGGAAACCGTTACAAACCGTACCGAAAACACACGATATATTTATAATCAGAAGCGGAAAATGTGCTAATTTTATAAAATTTAGTGACAAAACAGCATTGTAACATATATTTATCTTTTAATTTTTATGAAATATAGTAAATATTATTTACTTTTGTACTTGAAAAGAGAAGACTCAAAGTCATTTCGCGCATAATATTAAAACACATAAGCGTAATGCCTGACATGCGGCGTTGGATGCAGGCAGATCATAATGTTTCGGAAACCGGCGGCAGAGAAGTGCCGTGTAAACAACGGTAAACAAGTGCCGGTGTCGTGCAGAATGTATTTTTTCCGATGTTACTTTCAACAGACTATGGATGGCATTTCGGTTCCACGCTTTGTAATAGTTTAATTATAAGAATTACTTTTGTCTGTCTTTCCCGGAATCAGAAAAGACTATTTAAAAATTTATCTATGAAAAAAAACGGTTTAATTTCAAGTACAGGAAAAATGCTCTTTTGGTGCCTGTGCCTGTCGTTCCTTATCGTCAATATGACTTCATGCACCGAAGACGGCGAAGGAGAAGAGAGCAAATTGTTTAATTATCTGCAAGGCAAATGGGTCACAACTCACATCATGGAGAAAGAATATTTCGTTCCTTCTTACGGAGGTGAGCCCTACAGCGATTACGTTGACCGCGACATCACCTCGAAAAACGACGAGGACTATGGTGTGATAGGGTTCGACCGCAAAAGAATGTGCACCATGTACGAGTCCGGTTCCACAGACGGAAGCATGCCCGAGCTGCCTATATCAGCACTATTCAGACTGTCCGGCGACAAGCTGTCATGTCCGATGTTCTATGGCGACTTCACCACCTATGTCACTGTAACCATGGTGTCTGACGACAAGATGACACTAACGCTCATCGACAACGGAACAGACGAGGAAGGGAAAACGGAATTCACGCAGGTGATAACATTCGAGAGATACGAGCTCGCCAGCACAGAAGACGATGACGATACAGGAGAAGTAAGCTCTGTCTATACCTATCTGCAAGGCCAATGGGAGACGACCCACATCACCGCTGAGGCTGACTACATTCCGCTCGACGGAAGCGATCCGTACAAGGACACCATAGACAAGGACATAACATCGGACACCGACGATAATTACATGAAGATAGGATTCGACGGATCCACCACTTTTACAATATACGAGTCACCGGAACTTGGATCGGTGTTTGACCTCCCGTACTCAGAACAATTCTCCATGGACGGCAACAAAATGCTGTGCACCATGTTCGGAGACATGATAGACACGATAACGATGAACACCATCTCGATGAACGAGATGGAATTAAAGCTGGAGGGTCATGGCGTGTTGGAAGGTAATTCGGAATACACCATCACCGTGACTTACAGATTCCAGAAAGTAAATGAATAAGAAAAACATGACAGAAAGTTTGATTAAACAAAACCAATGAGACATATGAGAAAGCTATTATTAATGGTATGCGCCATGGCGTTATGCGGACAAATGAGCGCACAGTCGAACGACAGCATACAGCATCGCATCGACTCACTGGAGAACGTAGTAAAGGAACTTACAGAGAATGCGAAGAACGAGAAAAAGGAAAGCTCAACATGGGGACGCAAGAAGTTCTTGACGATAGGATATGTGAAACAGACCCTGGCGCCTACCTACGGCGATAAGATGAAGAGCAACATAGGTTTCTTCCTGGAAAGCGGACGCACGATATTCCTGCACAAGAAACCGCTGTGGGGAAAACTTAAATTCGGAATAGACCTCGGTGCTGACGTGAACTACATAAAATTCGAGGACTACGAAGATCCGGAAAGCGACTACGGCGACTATTTCGAAGGCGAAGCATTAATATCAGGAATGCACCAGTGCGACGTAGGCGCGCTGATAGGAGCGCTCGCATCGGTCAATCCCGTGGGCGACATGAGAGTGTCGGCTTACTTCCGTTTCATACCTTCATACTCAATGCTCGTGCTCGACGGTGACGTGAACGGCAGCTATGTATCGTTCTTCACCTACGGAGGCGAAATATCATGGAAGGCCATAGGTATCGGCATCGAAGGACGTTTCGGCAACGGTAAGTATTCGAGCATCATGGCAGGAAGCGAAGACATGGAGGACATAAAGGAGAAATACACCACCTCTTCGCTCAGAGCATACATCACATTCAAATTCTGAACTCAGAGATTAAGATAATAAATTACAGTGTTTTTAAAACATACATAATCAGGACGGCCCAAGAACGCGAGTTTGTCAAGCCGTCGGAAGAAATCTGAAGCAATAGCTTCATTAAATCACCTAAAGCCGTATCCAGTGCACTTCAGTGCAAGAATACGGCTTTTTTCGTGTCCGTATGTTTCCTGACCGGGCAAAGAAAGCGCGATGCTGGGCTCAGAAGAGGTTAAACGAGAAATGGTGTCTTAATAATAAACAGACACGGAATGGAGGAATATTTACCTACAACGCTTTGGTATATAAAACGTGAATGTGCGGAGAGCGCGTAATGGAAAAAACGTATTTTCAAAACAATAAATCGGCTTTGGAAACATAATACCACCTGTATAAAGCAGATGCAACATGATGATGTAAAAACAATAAATAGGTGCTTTCAAGGCAAACACTCCGCAGTGACAAAATAATAAATACGCATTTAAAAAATAATTAATCTGAAGCTACATTATAATAAGGAAAGGGAAAAACGAAAAAAGAACTTAGGTGAAAGAACAATATAATTGCACTAAAAAAGCAATTAATCCGTATTTATAAAACAATAGATTCCAATTTATAAAATAACAGATTAGGATTTATAAAATAACAGATTAGGATTTATAAAATAACAGATTAGGATTTATAAAATAATAAAAAATAATTGCTAAAGCAATAAATCATAATTGACAAAACAACAGATTAGAATTATCAAAACAATAGATAATAATTACCCAAACAACAGATTAAAATTAGTAAACCGGATAAACAATAACCTTACGCCGGACACATATCTCCCATGCCTTTTCTCACCCCTTATTTCATCGTTTTTAATGAAAACTCACGGGACTAACTTACAATTTTTCTTGACAAAATTTTGACAAAATATTTTCGCAAAAGAGGTGTAAAGGAATGTTAAATACGGCATTATAAAGCCTGTTTTGCTCTTTATCGCCTTCCGATATACCCCGGAACATAGTCCGAAACGATACATTCTGCTTTCCGATATTGCCCATTTCACGATGCAATATAGCCCATATCAGCGTGCGATATGGTGCTTTTCAGCCTCCGAAATGGGCTTTATTGCATGCCGAAATGGGGCATATTGCAAAGCGAAGAAATACCCCTTAAATATAATTATCTGATATTCAATACATTAAGAAAACCTCTCATAATCCGCGTATTTACGCCCGAAGAAGAGTAAGTCCGCAAATACGCGCTTATTTTTCGGGGTATATCGTGAAACTCATAGGGAAAAATCAAAATCCGGTTACAAATTGAAAGTTGCGCATATAGGTTTTATTTACGCAACAGGAAACGAGGATTATCAGTGAGTAAAAATGCGGTCAGGCATTTAATATGAAAAGGGCTTTTATTTAACCTTAAAATGTTTTTCATTTAACCATAAACTGTCTTTTATTAATTCTAAACTTTCTTTCATTTAACTCAGAACTGTATATCTTTTATACATTAAATTGTATATCGTTTATACTTAAAAATATCTTTCGTTTAAAATGGAAAAATCTTTCTTTAAAAATGGAAATATATTTAGTTTAAAACGGAAATATATTTCATTTAAAATGACAATATATTTAGTTTAAAACGGAAATACATTTCATTTAAAATGACAATATATTTCATTTAAAATGGAATTGTATTTCATTCAACCTAAACAGATCATCATACCGCAAACATTTATTTATGTCATGATATTATCTTTCGTCGCGTTTTACGCCGTCTTTCCATCATCCCTGAATCATTCTCCACGCACCGCTAAAAACACCATACAGCGCGCCATACGGGCTGTAGACGCCCCGAGGAACAACCATTAAGCACAAACAATAAAACGGGCACAGAACGCCCGAAATGCGCACTGTACCCGCTCTTTATGTATAATTATTACCTCTGTTGTGTATTCTGCCTATGAAAGACAAGCCTTATGCTCAGCTCAACTCCAGCATGCGCTCTATCGGCTTAACGGCCTCGCGCGCTATGTCGGCATCTACATTCACCTCCGGCCACTCATATTTCAGAGTGTTGTATATCTTGCGCAGGGTGTTCAACTTCATGAACTCGCACTCGTTGCACGAGCATCCCACGGAGCCCTCGCTCACTTCCGGCGGAACGGGATAGAACTTCTTGTCCGGACAGCTGCGCTGCAACTCGTGCAGTATGCCTGCCTCTGTGGCTACTATGTACTCCTTGTCGTCGTGCTCCATTGCGTATTTCAGCATCACGGCCGTTGAGCCCTTCACGTCGGCTATGGCCAGTACAGGACCCTTGCACTCCAGGTGCGCCATCACGACAGCGCCCGGATGCTCCTTCTTGAGCTTCACAATCTCGGCCACCGAGAACTTCTCGTGCACGTGGCATCCGCCGTTCCAGAGCAGCATGTCGCGTCCGGTGACAGAGTTGATGTACGATCCGAGGTTGTAGTCAGGACCGAATATGAGTTTCTCATCCTTCGGAAACGAGTCCACAACCTTCTTTGCATTGCCGCTCGTCACCACCACATCGGTCAGCGCTTTCACGGCAGCGGTGGTGTTGACATAGCTCACCACCTTGTAGCCCGGGTGCTCCTCCTTGAACTTCTTCAGGTCTTCGGCCTTGCAAGAGTCGGCCAGCGAGCATCCGGCATTAAGGTCGGGCGTGAGCACTTTCTTCTCCGGACTGAGCAGTTTGCAGGTCTCAGCCATGAAGTGCACGCCGCACATTACTATTATGTCAGCGTCGGTCTTGGCAGCCTGACGTGCCAGCGCGAGCGAGTCGCCTATGAAGTCGGCACACTCCTGCACCTCACCCGGAGTGTAATAATGGGCGAGCAGCACGGCGTTCTTCTCCTTGCACAGTCGTCTTATTTCTTTTTTCAGGTCAATGCCTTCCTCCACCGGTTCGTCGGCATAGCCTTTTTCAATCCATTCGTTTTTCACCATAAATATTTAGTTTTACCTATTTACATTGTTACCTTTGCTTCAGCACGTTATCCTTTCGGCTCATGTTATCCCTCATTCTCCACAATCATATATCATTATATATTTATTTCTTATTTTAAAAATAAAAAATATGATTATGATGATATGCCGTTTATATGTTCAGAACTTTTCTGTGTTTTACTTGCATATTTTGATGTCAACATTAGAGCCACGCCTTATCAACGGCTTTTCTTAATAAGTATTTGCTGAATTTCAGCCATATATGGCGTTTATCAACAAAGTGTGTTACATTGTGCAAAGTTAATAAGTTTATAAATTTTTCGGGTAAATAATTATGGAAAACTTATGGAAAAAAATTTAATAACTGTGTGAATATCCACAAATAAAAGTGGCTACGGTTTCGGCTGTTGATATCCCCGGAGTTATTAGTATGGTTTTCCACGTGGTTATCAACACTTTTCAACGGGTTTTATACAGTTATTGTTTAAGTATGGGTGGAAAGGTGTCGTTTAGGGTTTTCCGACGGTTTTTAACATGGTTGAAGGGGTGTTTTGTGGAGAATTTTGGGATTGTCGTTGTGGGGTTCTGCGGTCACCGGAATGTGTTATTTATGGGTTGGGGCTGTGATTATAGCGCGTTTTATATATGTAATGCATGCTTTTCATATATGTGGATTATGCTTTCCGGGTGCATTATATGTGCCTTTAAAGGCTTATTTTGGGCGTTTTCAGGCCATTTATGGATTATATGGGGATAGAGTACGGCGGTTTACTGCCGGAAAGGCTGGGGAAAAGGATACGGCAGACCGTGGAAAAGGGATAAAATATGGTGTTTTCTCATAATTGGAAAAGTGTTGATAACCTATAAGGTATAAGTGAAAACATTGTTATTTTATATGTTTATAAAAGGTTTGGAATACTTGTATAATATGTTGTAAATCAAGAATATATATGGCGTGGGAAAACATTGTTACGGCAAGATACAGGTATGTTTAACTTTCATTCTTCAGGTGTTGATAAAGTTGTTAGTATGTATATGAGAATAGGCGAGCTGTATGATAAGAACGGATAGTTATTGTTACGGGGAATAATGCTGTATTGTAGGGCGGGCAGTATGCCGCATTATAAGAGTGTGGGGTGGCTGTTACGTTGTGGATTGGTGTGGAATTAGATTCCGGTATCAGACAGACTGAACTGCCGTTACGCTTGGATTATTGCATGGATGGGGCGGAAATCATCGTGTGATAGGGTTTTAAGGATGAAGGGTAATGAAGCTTCATATATGGCGTGAAAGCGTTATGCGGAAGCGTGAGGGCGTCATAACTAAAAAATAAAGGGATGTGGCTGTTGGGCCAATCCCTTTATTATGCTTTTCCACAATTATTAAACAGTGAGTGTGGAAATGTTTTTTCGGTCTTTATTCTTGTTATGTTAACGCAAGCATCAGGGCTGCGGTTCGTTTGCGTTGTCGTCAGACGGTGTCTTCACGTTGCCGTTGTTTTCAGTTTCCGGTGCTGGTTCATTGTCGCCGTTATCCTCATATTGCAGGTTCTCCTCGTTGAAGTAGTAAAGGCTCTTTCCGTCAACCGACATACATTTATACACGTGTTCGCCCTCCTTCTCCATGACAATCACTTTCAGGTTTTTGGGCTTGTATGTCGCCAGTCTGTATCTTGTGGATGCTGATGCCGCGTTTGTCCGGCCGTGTTTTGAGAATCTCATTAACAGGAAATTCTTCAGTTCGGCCACATCGTCGGTCATTTTCCATATCTTGAAAAACAGGATTATCTGCATCACGATAACGGCAATGAATACAAGAATTATTATGAATTCTATGAAAATAAATGTTCCTAACATTTTTGTTTATTGTTTATGAATTTGTGGATAAGTGCGCCAGTAAGTGCCGCACGTGCGTGTCTTCGGTGCGTAATCAGAAGTGGAATCTTACGCCGGCGCCTATGTTGAGCGTTGACATTCCCGTGCGTTTGTTGTGCTCGGTAGCTTCTCTCTGTTCGGGCAGCGAACCTTCGATGTATCCTATCGACGCGCCGATGCCCACATGTTCTGCCACCAGATATTCGATACCTAAATGCAGATTGTATCCCAGGCCCGACATCGAGCCTGACACACCTGTTGCCGATTCTTTATAACTGAAATATCCTACTCCTGCCTTAGCCTCGAAAGCCCATGTGTCGTAATATTTTTTATAGACAATTTGCGGCGCGATGTACGTCAGGTTCACGTTGCATTTAATGTCGTACATGTAGAACGACGACTTGAAACCGTTATACATGAGTCCTGCTCCGATTCCTGCCTTGGCCGTCCATTCGTAACCCAGCTGCCATGAAAATCCGTTCTTGGGATTGCCCGAGGCACCTTCGACCATGTAAACCGTGCTTATGATGCGTCCGTAGTTTAGGTTTGCATAAATGGTGTGGTGCTGATATTCGGGCTCAACCGATATCATATTCTCACCGTAAAACTGCGGCGAGAGCGATGGTCCGAGCTGGGTGTAGCGGTTTATGGTGTAAACGGCGGCGTTCTCTGCAGCTCCTGGTGTGGTGGCGGGTATGGGTTGTCCGCATAACTCCGTGCCTTCTTCTGTGCCACGTGGCATCGCCGACGTTCCGGTCTGAGTCTCAGCATGAACGGCTGTTCCGGCCATTAATAAATAAAGAATAAGTGCTGGGGTATATTTTCCGGTACTTTTTTTCATAATAAAAGTCTGTTGTGTTCTATGTTTTTTCTATGATACGATGTGCGTATGCTTTTTTTAATTGTATATATGATGCAAAAGTATGTATAAATATCAGAATAAAAGATAATAAGTATAAAAATTTTAAAATTATATTTATGCTCTCCGCTGTCCATGAACATGTGTGCCTTGGGCAAAAGAAAAAAGCTGCGGACTGCGTTTTTGCGTGGGGTGGGTATAGGGTTATTAAACGTAAGACGTTTATTATTGTGGTTAAATGGCGGTTTGAAAAGTGGAGATTTATATCAGATAAGTTTTATTCTGCGGACGAGAAGGCGTCGCAATCTATCAGTTAAACATAGAATAAGCGGGACACTGTCTTTAAGACAATATCCCGATTAAACATATCCGGTAGGACAATTATTGTGATGTCATTATGTTATTTCACAACGATCTTCTTAGATTGTCCGTTTGTCACTTTCACGTATATGCCTGGAGTGAGGTCGCTTTCGTTCACTCTCATACCGTTGATGTTGTAGTATGTGCTCTTGGCTGCGCTTTCGTCGCTGTCTATGTTGCTTATGCCGGTGCTTACAGATACTGTCACGGCGTTGCTCACAGGAGCCGGACCGTAGTTGTAAACCGGTACGACGGTGTATGTGAATTCCTGTCCGTCGGTTGCGTTGCTTCCTGCCAGAGGAGTGTCGCTGTAGGTTGTCTCGATGACAGGTTCGCCGGTCAGTTGCACTCCGTCGCGGAATACGTGGTAGCCGACGAGTGCTATGTCTTCAGGAACATCGGGCGCGCTTTCGAATGTTACGTCGTCTATCAGCAGCGCGAGTGTGTCGTATGTTCTGTGACGTATAGCGAAATGCTTTGCGCCTTCGGGTAGAGCGACCTTATATTCGGTCCATGTTTCAGGTATGATTCCGTCTGCCGGGAAGTTCTCCACATCGACAGTCTGTGTGAAGTCTTCAGGGTTGTTGCCTGTGGTAGAGTAAAGCACTTCGAATGTCTCACCCCATGTTATCATGCAGCTCTTTGCCCAGAACGACACTGTCTGTGCGTTGCCGGAGAGTTCAGGAGAGATGAGCCAGTTGTCGTTGTAATCGTATGAGCAGCTCGGAGCCATCATAAATGTCTCTCCGCTGTGCGGTTGAGCGTCGGCCCAGTACATATCAGGTACTCCGGCTACGGTGCGGTTGAACAGCTGGAACGCCATAGGCTGTGTCTGATACGGGTTGTTTGTCTCGCGGAAAATGTTGTATGTGTCAAGTTTGTCTCCGTCGTAAACGGTCCATTTGCCTGCTCCCGTGATAGACATAGGTGTGTAGTCGGGGTTCTCGAAGTCCTCGTTCACGGTCTTTGCGTCGGTGAGTCCATCGAGCGATGGTGCCGACCATGAGAGGTTTACGGTAGAACCTGATTCAGACAGAGCGTATGTGAGGTCGGTCACTGTTGGATAGTCGTTCAGCTTCACGCTGACTGTCTTTTCCGCTGCGTTGTTGGTTTCGCATCCGTCGCCTTCGAGTACGGTTGCGGCTTTCACCTGGAGCGACTCCGAAGAGTTTATAGGTACGTCATACTCAAATTCTACGTCGGCAAAAGCGTTGGTATTCATAGCCGGTATTTCGGATGTTCCCACCTTCTTGCCGTTCACAGTCCATTCCACTGTTCCTGCTGTTATGTCGTTGCCTATGTTCTCTATGCGTGCCTTCAGAGTCATTTTCTCGCCTACTTTCACGCTTTCAGGAGCATCTATTGAAACGAGGCGCAGATCCTTGTCAACAACGTCGCGTATGCGTATGTTGTCTATTGGCACGCTCCATGTGTTGTTGTCGTCGTTGTGGATGGCGCGCAGACGCAGCTCAAACTGAATGGCCTTGGAGTCCTTGTAAGCGTTGAGCGGCACAGAAGCCAGAGTCCATCCGTCTGTGGTAGGCGTCTCTTTCAGGTCGATGGTCTTCACAACCTCAAGAGGATCGTTGTCTTTTGACACAAGCACGTCGATGGCGCTGCCCTGTCCCTGATACCAGAACTCGAGTGCAGGGTTGGCTGTGGCTGATATATCGACGCGTGTTGATATCATTCCGTACATCACATCCTTCTCGTAAGGCAGCCAGTAGAAGAATCCGTTGTCACCGTCCTGCGATGTGAGCGGAGCGGGTGCTTCAGGGTCGGTGGGGTCGATGAGCGACGCGAAATAATCATCGTCAACAGTTCCCATCATTTGGTTGCTGTAGTCAGACTGAGGATCTACGAGCCATACATTGTCGTATATGGCGTTAGCGAACGATTCGCCGTAAGGCACTTTGTCGGGTTCGCCAATCGTGACGATCGAAGAGTTGGTGTAGTCGGAGTAGTTGTCTTCATATCCGGCAGTCACCTGATAAGCCACGAAGTCCTGACCCTTGAGGTCCGGATAGTCTATTTTGATGGATGTCTCGGTGGTGGTTGCGATGGCAGGATCGTAGTATGAGCCGAAGGCATCGAATATGTAGTATGTCACTTGTGTCGGATCCACATATCCGCCGTTCATACCTGTCTCGCCAACAGGATCCCATGAGAGCACAGCCGACTTGAAATCGTCGCTCACCACGAGCTTCACGTTCTGCGGAGCGAGCGGCGCGTCCGGTCCGCAGTATATGTCGGTGTATTCCAGTTCCTCGCCGGCTGTCTCTCCGACGTATGCCACTGCGGTGAAGCGGTTGTTGTATCCGGCATACATTTCCACGTCTTTTATCTCAATCACCTCACCCGGTTTCACGTTCTCATAGGTGAATTTGTCAACACCCCAGCGCGATGTTATCTCCACCTTGGTTATCTCCGTGAGGTCGGCTCCCGATTTTGTCTTTGTAGGAGCGGTATAGGTAAGGTCGGCCTTCAGCTCACCTTTTGGAGCGAGCACCCATGTCAGTTCGCCTGCTGCGGGCGGGTCCACCGGAATGACAGGCTCAACGCTGCCGCTTCTCACGCTCAGATTGAAGAGCTTCACAGTGCCGTTCATTTCTTTTGTGGTGAGATTGTGCACACCTATATAATAATATCCTTCTTCCGTTATATTGCAGTTGTATTCATAAGTTGTCTGGTCTTTTGTAGTGAAAAAAGTAGGAGCTACGATTTCCTTGGTCATTCCTTCCACTGTCGGAGCCGTTCCCAGCTTCACTTCCACATTCACGCCGGTCGCTCCGCTGCCCATGTATCCGAGGTCGAAAGCCACGACATAGTCGCCCGGAGTCATATGCACAGGCACAGATATCATCCAGTCGTCGCTTGCCTCCACGCCTTCAGCCTTTGGCGCCATACATGCGCTGTAGTTATTTACTTTTGCTATCTGCCAGCTTCTTTCGTCATTGTTGGCATCTATGAAAGTGTATTGTTTCACAATGTCAACCGCATCGCTGTTTTTCCCAAGGTCGTGTGAGAACGGCACCTCGATGGCATTGTCGGGAACTTCGCCCGCATACTTGGCGCTGGCACGGCTTTTTTCTGACTTCTTGCTCTTCGCAAAGTGTTGTTCACGGTTCAGTTGTCTCAGGTTCTTTGTCTGCGTACCGGTGGCGCGTTGGTAGGGCACTTGCGCCTCGAGCGTGACAAAACATCCTATGAGAGCAATGAGAATGAATAATAATTTTTTCATACGAGATGTTTTAAATGTTTATAATTTTGAGGTAAAAATATATCAATTAGTTATTATTTTATGGTATTTGTCTTTCAAATCGGAATACAAATATATGAAATAAAAGAATAGGTTTATGAAAGTGAAAGTTAATAAATATTAATTAAAAATTTACTTTTATTGTATTTTCTACCTTTTCTTATGTCATAAAAAGACTGTCACACCGTATGTTTATGATTGTGGAAACGGTCTGATATTATAGTCGAAAAGTTTTGGATTGTACTGTACCGCCGGTGTTGCAGGCTTGTAGAGAATGATGTCGGGAGTGTATTATTATTATGGAGTTTCGTGTTATGTTAAGAATAAATCATAATGTGACAGAAATTGAATTTTAAATCACAAACTGATTTTCTATATCTCTCATAGTCGCGGTATTCTCAACCTACGGTTTGGTTGGTTGCAAATATCGCTGTATTCGGCGCGCAGTGGTAATATTGTGACATAATCAGATGAAATGGAATTGTAAAAATAGTGCTTGTTCTAATAATTTGAAAAAGAAAATATAAAATCGAGAAAATATTGGTATCAAGTGTATAAATAATGTATTATATTATTGACATGATGTTATATAATCGCTATATTTGCAAAATATAGAATGCAGGCCTATAGTATATGGAATATGCCTGTGATAAAATAGTGTTTGGCTATATGATGTTGTGGTTTGGTTGAAGTCTGGAGAGATTAATAAAAACGGAAGATGTCCAGAACCATGACATGGATCTTAAGGAAAAACAGATATATTTTCTGAAAACTGACTTTTGACAAACTGTCTATAGTGACAGTGTTATTAAATTAAGCGTGTGTAATTTATTGGAAAACAATCATTAAATTTAGTAATTATGAAAGCAAAACACAGATTATTGGTAATATTTTTATGTGTCGCAGCATATAGTTTTGTGACGGTCGAAGCGACTGCTCAGCCTATAAAAAGAATAAAAAATATTGCGAAAGTTTTATCCAAAAACCCAAAATTACCTAATGTTCCGCCAAAAGTGCCAATTGTTCCTATAAATCCTTTACGGCCTAAGATACCTTTGAGGGTAGGAGGAGTCGTACTACCTCTTTATGATTCTGTGTATATTAAAACGAAAAATAAAGAAAAGGAAGCAAAAAAGAATAATCTTCCATCGAATATTCCGAAACGAGCATTGCGCAATCCTAATATTGATAAAATAATAGAAAACAACAGAAAAATACTGAATGTCCTGACAGAAAAAGCTAAAAACCGTTTCATTAATTATACAAAGATAAGCAGCCAGAGTGTTGATACGGCCGATATGAATGCTTTTCCGATGACAGATGGACAGATAAAGATGGCCGAGTATCTGGAAAACGAACTGCGCGGGATATGCAAGGGAAGCAATGCTGTGATAACGCGCAGCGCTGACCAGTATGTATATGTGAAGATTCCTTCAAACATGAAGGGCAAGAGTGTGCCTTCTTTGATGTTCATGGCTCATCTTGACGTGACGCCGGAGGCTCCGGGACAGAACATCAAGCCTATAGTGCATGAGAATTATGACGGAGGCGAAATAAAGCTTCCGGCTGGAATAGTGCTGAGTCCGGAGACTCCGCAGGGCGCACATCTGAAGAACTGCAAGGGAAGGACGATAATAACGTCGGATGGTTCGACGCTTCTCGGGGCAGACGACAAGGCCGGTGTAACGATTCTGGTGGGACTGGCGGAGCAGTTGGTGAATAACAAGAAGATAAAGCATGGTGATGTTTATATGGTGTTCTCACAGAACGAGGACATCGGTCGCGCCGCCGACCGTTTTGAAGCGAAGTATGTGGACGGCAGTCCGGACATTGTGATAGACGTGGACGGAAATATGCCCGACCGTTTCTCGGTGGAGAATTTCACGGCATCGATGATCACTTATCGTTTCCGTGGCCATGATGCCCATCCAGGTGAAGGATTCGTGAACAAATATGGTGATGCTCTGACCGCCGCTTCTTATTTCATAGGGCAGATAGATCCGGCCAAACATCCTTCGGCAAGCAAGGACAAGCAGGGATACATACACTGTTACTCGATGGTTCATCCGACGGATGAAGCAGGTAAGGAAATATCCGAGGATTATCTTGTAAAGGTGCGCCTACGCTATTTCGACAAGAACGAGGGCGACACTCTGCGTCAGATGCTGCGCGATGCCGAAAGGCTTGCGGCGGAGGCTTATCCGTTTGTAAAAGTTGAAGCCGGACCGGAGACTGTGCAGTATGAGAACATTGCTTATACTATGTATCCCGGCACGGCCGATCTGATAATGAATAGTGCTGCCCTTATCGGTATGAAAATGAGTCCGAGCAGTGAGCGTGGTGGCACTACATCGGCTATGATGGCGGCAAAGGGTTTGCGTGGCGGACCGTGCATATACAGTGCCCAACAGGCCGCGCACAGCGTGTATGAGTGGGTGTGTGTTGAAGATATGGTGAAGATGATATTTGTAACTACAAACATTGTGAATAATGTGGCCGGAATGAAGAAACAGTAAATTTATATACAATGACATTGTATTTGTAAATTATTATATCATTTACAATAATTTATTGTTAAGATAATACGGATACGATTATCATTGGATTTGCTATTTGTATACATAAAAAAGAGGATGCACAGGAAATAATAATTCCGATGCATCCTCTTTTGTTTTAGGATAATTACTTTATCATTCTATTTCAGAACACCGTCACTTTCACAGCCTTTCCGTTTACAGTAACCACATACAGGCCCTTGGATGCAGGGATTGTGACGTTGGTGCCGTGGCCGGCATAGACCTGTGCGCCGTTTACAGAGAACACCTTGATGTCGCTTGCGGTGTCTGCGCTGACTGATATCTCGCCGTGACCGCCGTAAACGCTAACTCCGTCGGGCAGTACGCTGCTGATGCAGTTGGTGATGCTCTCGTCGATGGAGATGTTGTCTATCAGTATGTCGTGCTTGATACCTGAGATGCCTCTGAAGCTCAGTCTGACGTTCTTCTCGCCCTTGAACTTGTCGAGAGATACGGTGTATTCGGTCCATCCGGTTGTCTCGTTGCCCGAAGCATATATCGGAGCCGATACGGCTTCGAACTCTCCGTTGTCCTTGGAAGCCTCCACTACTATTGCGTCGGCGGTCTGTTCGCCCTCAGTCTGATATACATAGAATGTGAGTTCAGGCTTTGTGAGCGGGCTGAGATCAATCTTCTCGCTGGTGAATCTCACTTCGTCGCCCTCGGCGATGCTTGTTGAGAGGAATGCTGCGAATCCTCCGTCGCCGTCCTGTGCTTCAACAGCAGGATAAGAAGGACAGCTTGAGCCTGTGCCCCATGCCGGGTCGTATCCTTTTATCTTCTCGTTCATCCATTGATGTGTGGGCTCGCCACCTGCGAACGATTCCTTGAACGGTACAGGTGTAGGCTTACCTACGAACAGCAGGTCGGATGATGTGAGGTTGCCGTAGCCTATTTCGTTGTACGGCTGAACGAAGTAGTAAACATACTCCTGACCGTTGCTTGTGTCGATGGTGTTGTCGGTGAATGATGTGCCGGTGAAGTCGTCGTCGAGTATCTCAGAACCGTTTCTTGTCAGGACATACTTCACTTCGCCGTATTCAGGCTTAGCCTCGTCCCATGTCAGAGTTACTGAGTGGTCGTCGTTCTCAACAACGCTGAGTCCTTCTACAGGTGCCGGAACAGAGTATCCCACCTTTACTGTCACAACAGCGGCGTCGCTCTTCAGTCCGTCGAGGTAAGCATATACGCGGTATGTGTATTCGCCCTTCTCGGGAACGGTCTTATCTACAAACTGTGCTGCCAGTGTAGCGCCTGTGGCCGGTGACGTGTAGAGCGGTTCGTCAACGCCGTCGCGGTAGAGTTCCATCTTGTCGGCGTGAGAGATGAAGTCGCCTCCGATGTTGGTGTTAGGTGTGTACCATATCAGTTTCACCTCGAGCGAGCCGTCGCGTGCCGGAGTTGCCGTGAAATTGTATGGAGCCACAGGTGATGCTGTCGGGCGTCCGTTCTTCACCTCCAGGTCGTCTATTGTGACAACAGAGCCTGCCTGGTTGTTGTCGAAGCAGATGCCGATGACATAAGCGTCGGTCTTCTCCGGAACGATGAAGCCCTCGATGTCCTGATATTCAGTGCCTGTGATGTCTCTTATCTCGCCTATTGTGCCGAGCGGAGTGTGTGTCTCGTCGTTGCTGCACAGAATCATCTGCAGCTTGCCGGGCTTTGCGGCGTCTGCCACCTTAGCCTTGAACGAAACCTCAACCTCGTTGTCTGTGGTGAAGCGCAGAGCGGGCAGATAAACTATCTCCGGAGTATTCGGGTCGCTCTCCAGAGCCGAAGTGCATGTCAGCGCGCCGTTCTCCAGCTTCCATCCTGCGCCTTCCTCTCCGGTGCCGCTTGTGGTGAATCCGTCAAACGCGCCCTCTTCGTCGAAGTTGTTGCTGTAAGGCAGTTCCAGAGCATCGTTTGATCCGTAGAAATACTCGTACGACAGAACCGACTGAAGCTCGTAGTCGCCCATATAGTCGCGCCATGCATAGGTAGTCTTCTTCGTGATGTTGCCTTTGTCGTCGTATTCGTATTCATATTTATAACGGTACATGAGCGACCAGCTGTCTTCCTCGTCTGTGGTTTCAGAGCTTTCAGAGTCGCTGCCGTCCTCGGTGTCGTCGCCCCACGGATCGTAACCTCCGCCCCACGGGTCGTAGTCGTCACCGCTCGAGTACATGTATGTTTCCTCCAGGGTCACGTTTCCTTTGTCGTCGTATTCATACACCAGCTTTTCGGTAGGAGTCTTCTCATACTCATACGTCGCGAAGCTGAACGTGTAGCTGTTGCGCACCTTCTCCAGCACGTTCATGTTGTCGTCGTAGGTGTAGTCGTTTATCTCGTACGGATCGGCCTGCTCCTTTCCGTTCAGTTTCTTGTATCTGTTCTCGGTCGCCGTATTGCCGTCGTATGTGTAAACACATCTGTTGGCATAATCGGTCTCCCAGTCGTTTGTTCCCCATTTGTAGAACAGCTGCTCAGACACGCGTCCCGTCTGTTCGTCGAATGTGGTGGTTGTCTTCGCTCCTTCTATGGGACGTCCGATAAAAGTCATCGATGACGTGTTCCATACATAGTTCTCCACGAGGTTGCAACGCTTCTGGTCGTCGTATCCGTAAATGACTTTCTCCGAGTTTGTCATCGCAGAAGGGTCAGAAGTACTTGGCTTGGTTACCAGCTTTTCAACAAGCAGACCGTTAGTGTCGTACGTGTAGTCTATACGCGAATTCAAATTTGTTCCGTCGTATTCCAACACGTGAGTCAACACGTTGTCAGCGTTAATACTACAGAAACAGCCCAAAACTGTAGCACCAACAAAAAGTAATCTTTTATTCATAATTACGGTAATTTGTTAGTTAATTAAGTTAATTTCATTACAAAAGTATAATTTTTTTTGATGAAAATCAAGAATTTTTAATGGTTTTATTAAAAAATATTTATTATGAATTTTTGATATAAATACGTATCATATTGGTGAATATTTCTTGTATATTATTGATATTCAATGACATAAATATGCATTAAAAGTTTGTTTCAAGACCCGTCTTGTTGATGTAAAAAAGTGTTCTTTATTTCCTCATAAAACTGTTATGAGAGCAAAAACGGCACTTTCCTATATGTCCATAAAGATTTTCCGGAGTATGTAAAAAGGCATTGCCGGTGAGTATTTCCGGCCCTTTAGAGTTTCGGCGGCTATGGGTTTTGATAAGAAACCGTCGGTTCAGTTCCGGATAAGAATGGTTTCATATTTTGTAGCGACGACCGAAACAGGTCGTCATACCGCATAATTTCATTTTATTTCATGGTCATTTCCGGCACCGCCTGTTTCGTACTCTTGCCGGCATCCCGTCCGATATTTTGTCTCTAAGTGGCACGCTGTGCCTTCGATGAATATATAAGAAGGACCTACAGGCAACAGAAATAAAATCACGGGATGTCTTACTACCGTTTCGGATTAAGCCGATACAGGCAACTTTCAAATCGAAAGCGGATTCTTATTTTTCCGCCCGAGTTTCCCGATATACCCCGAAAAATAAGCGCGTATTTGCGGACAGACTCTCCTTCGGCCGCAAATACGCGAAAAATAAGATGTTGCCATAACATATTGGATATCAATGATTTACGCTTAAAGAGTATTTCTTCACTTTGTAAAAAGCACCATTTCGGCTTGCGAAATAGGCCATTTTGGGGGCCGAAAAGCATCATATCGCACGCTGATATGGACTATTTCGCACCACGAAATAGGCAATATCGGAAAGCAAAATGTATTTTTCCGGACTATGTTATGGGGTATATTAAAGGATGATGAAGAACAAAACAGGCCTCATAATGCCGTATTTAACATTCCTTTACACCTCTTTCGAGAAAATATTTTGTCAAAATTTAGTCAAGAAAAATCGTAAGTTAATACTTATGTTTTCCTTTGAAAATGCTGATATATGGTGTGAGAAGGGGTATGAAAAGGGTGCACGACGCGTGTGTCGGTTATTATTTGACAGTGGCAATGTGGGGTTATTGTTGCTTGAAAATAGAATATCTCTTTTGTGCGTAAGGTTATTTGGTAATGATGATGTGGATTTATTATTAAGGCAATATGGGGTCGTCGTTATAACGACGTATATTTATTATGACATAAATTCCGTTGCGTCATTGTTCATAACATTCCCGGTCGTCAGAAGGTTTCACTTCATCCCACGGTTATTCATTGATAAAACCAATCTCCATCGAATATCCGTTTATCCTTACTTGTCGGCGGAATTTACGGCGAGAAACGCTCATGCGGGGCGGCGGCAGAAAGAGTATGCTCCGCGACAATGTTATGGCTGGTGAAAGAGACATGTACACGGAGCATACGGCCGGCATTTGTGTGATGTGTGGAGTAGTGTAAATGCCGGGTGTGACGGGTCGTTTATGCCGGATGCGTGGTTATGTTATGTGTTTTGGCTGTGAGCATCCGGCGGCGCAGACCGGTCTTAGACGGCTCACTTCACAGAGCTGTCGTTTCTTATGTCGAACCATCGCCCGTAGGTGAGCATGCGCCATATCCACTCCAGCGGACCGAAACGGAAGAAGCGCAGCCACACGCGGCTGAAGGCCGTCTGGAACAGATAGACACCGGCGACTACCAGTTCGGTGTGTACGAGTCCGAAACTTGCGCCCAGACCAAGGCCGATGCCGTAGAACAGCAGTGCGCCGATGACCGACTGGCCTATGTAGTTGGTGAGTGCCATGCGGCCGGGATAGGCGAGCCGGCGCCACACGGCGAGGTCCCTGTGTCTGAGATACATGAGGCACATGCCGCACATATAGGCGAGGCCGAGAGGATATACGCTGACGGTGTAGATGGCTGTGTGGACGGCGTTGCCCAGCGGATGACCGTTCATGCAGCTCCAGGCGTAGAGCAGCGACAGGGGCAGTCCGGCGGCCAGACCTATGGTAGTGACGTGGCGCAGCAGCGGCTTCCGGGCCGCCAGGTCGGCGTACATGCGGTTGCGCCCTATGTAGAACCCGAGCACGAAGAGTCCGAACACCTTGAAATAGCGGTTGCCGTCGACAAACTCCTGCACCCTTACCCATGCGCCCTGAATCAGGAATTTGAACATGTCGCCGTAGCTTGTGGCGTCGCGTAGCCAGTAGCCGAAGTTCTCCTCGGTTATGCCGTAGCGGTCGCAATAGCGCCACTGTTCGCGCACGGCAGGCGCCGAGAGACTCACGCCGAGCACCTGTGTCACGGCATCCACGGCTATGGGCAGAAGCAGGAAGAAGGCCGCCGTGCGCAGCAGTCCTCTGTCCGACACGTTGCGCAGCAGCGGCAGACACATGCCAAGCAGCGCATAGAGCATGAGTATGTCGCCGCTCCAGATGAACATCAGGTGCAGAAAACCGATGAGTGTGAGCAGAGCCATTCGGCGGTAGAATATGCGGAAGCCGTTCACTCCCTTGCGTGCGGCGTTTGATATGATGATGGAGAAACCTATGCCGAAGAGCAGAGAGAACAGCGTGTAGAACTTTCCGTCCACCAGAAAATAGAGCAAGAAGCGCAGCACGCGGTCAATGGCGGCTGTGGGCATGGCGTCGGTTATCTCCTTGCTCTGGAAGGTGTAGAGCGAGAATTCGGGATAGTTGGCGGCGCAGATGCCCAGTATGGCGAATCCGCGCAGTGCGTCGAGTATGACGTAACGCTCCGATGTCTTTACCGGAGCCATTCTTTCGTTGTTCATTTATTGTTGTTGTGTTTGGTTATCGACATTACGCTGAGCAGTATGACGGCCAGTCCGCACAGCTGGAAAAGGGTGATGTCCTCGCCGCACAGGCCGCCTATAATCACCGCTACCACCGGATTGACATAGGCGTGTGTGCCCACTTCGGCGGCCGGTCGGCGTTTAAGCAGCCACACGTATGCGGGATATGCCATGAGCGAACCGAAGACAATGAGATAGGCCAGGGCCGCCCACGCCCTTACGGGTATGCTATCCATGCGCACGGAGGCGAAGTCGCCGGTGGCCCACGACGCCAGGACGAACATCAGTGCGGCCGCGAGCATCTGCCACGCCGAGCCGGCAAAGTCGTCGCGTCGTTCTGCCTTGCCCGAACGGTATTTGGCATAGAGCGAGCCCACAGCCCACGACACGCAGCCCGCAAGCAGTATGAGTATGCCGTACTCGCTGTGATGCAGCACGTGGTTTTCCGAGAAAAACTGTTCCAGATAGAGCAGTGCCACGCCCGCAAAGCCTGCCAGCAGACCCGCGACGGTGGACGCGCGGCTGAAGTTGCGGCGCCACATCGGTACGTCGAGCAGCATTATCCAGATGGCTGTCGACGACGCCACAATGGCTACCAGACTGCTGCTCACATAGCGTTGGGCAAGCATTATCACTGCCATATCGACAAAGAGCAGCACCGTGCCGCTCACCGCCGAACTGAAAATGAGCCGCCGGCCGAACACTTTCTCGCCGCGCATAAGGCATGCCATGAGCAGTATGGCTCCCGCGATGCCGAACCTTGCGGCGCCCAGCACGAACGTGGGGAAGCCCTCGAGAGCCACACCTATGAAGTAATAGGTGGAGCCCCATACGACGTAAATCAGGAAATAGGCGAATATGATGGCATATTTCTCGGCTGTTCTGTCCATATGTTATATTGTGGTGTGTAGGGTGGCATTGTGCTGAAAGCACGTGGTGCGGACGCCGCGTGGACGGGTCAGCAGCTCGTGCGGCACTGGTCGGTGGTCATGCCTGTGGTGTGGCTGAAGAAAAGACGGAAACAACGCGCCGACCGGTAATGTAGCATCGACGCTATCTCGTCGTCAGATTTGTGTGAGTGCATGAGCAGGTCGCGCGCCATGTCGAGGCGTCTCATCTCGGCATACTGGCCCATGCTCAGGCCGGTTTCCTCCTTCACGAGGTCTTCAAGATAGGCATCCGACGTGTCAGCGCGCGCCGCAATGTATTGTGTATGAGGCATGTCGTCGCGCTGCCGTCCGCATTGAGCGAAGAAGTCGTGTATTATGTGGTTGGCGTGTCTCAGTATCTTTCTGTTGCTGTCGGCACGCATTATGAACTGCCTGTTGTAGAACCGCCGGCAGTAGTCGAGCAGCAGACAGATGCGTCGGCCTATTATGCCGCAGCTGTATTGGTCGATGCACGCGCCAAGCTCGCCTCCTATGTCGCCGAAAAGCCGGTCGAGCGTCCGTTCCTCACACTCCGACACGTGCAGTGCCTCGTCCGTCCTGTATCCGAAGAATCTGTATTCGCCCATGTTGCGTTCTATCTCGCTGCCGGCTGCCAGTTCTTTTCTGAATGTCACGATGCCCGCTCCCTCTGCCTTTGTATCACCGTTGAGGCAGATGCGGTCGCCCGGACGGAAAAACAACACCGACGCATAAGAGAAGTCGCATCCCGTGTGTCCGTAGCACGACGTGTGGCAACAGCGGCGGTTTCTTATCATCATCACCGTGTAGAGATCTGTTGTCAGTCCGTTGAGCTTGTCCAGTCCGTCGGGCGACAGCCTCGCTGTTCCGGCGAGCGGATGCTGCATCCTCACGCCCGGCAGACTGTCGCGCTTCATACAGCATGCCGGTTCGGGATATTGACTCTTTGTGTACATCGGTTATGTTGTCGTGTGATTGTCAGACGTTTGTTTTTCTGTATTCGCTCGGTGTCAGTCCCGTAGCCTTCTTGAATATGCGGTTGAAGTGCTGCGGATACTGGAATCCCAGTTCGTATGAGATCTGGTTCACCGTCTTGTCCGTGCCCAGTATCAGTTCCTTGGCGTGGCCTATCAGCTTCGACTTGATGTATTCTTGCGCCGTTATGCCCGTTTCCTTCTTTACCATGTCGCCGAAGTAGTTGGGCGAAAGGAACACCTTGTCGGCAAAGTATTTCACTGTCGGCAGACCGTCCGTTAGTGTGCGCTGCTCGCGGAAGTAGTCGTCGAGCAGGTTCTCGAACTTCACTATCACGTTCTTGTTGCTCTGCGAACGCGTGATGAACTGTCTTTCGTAGAAGCGCATGCAGTAGTCGAGCAGCAGTTCTATGTTGCGCGAGATGAGGCGTCGGCTGTGCTTGTCCACCGGCCGGCTTATCTCCATCTTTATTTTCTTCAGACAATCGGTGAATATCTCCTTCTCATCGTCAGACAGATGCAGCGCCTCGTTGGACGAATAAGAAAAGAAAGAGTAGCGCCTGATGTTCTGTCCGAGCGACGTTCCCTTTATGAGGTCGGGATGGAACAGCAGTCCGAGCGCGTCGAACTTCATGCCCTCCGCGAATGTTGTCTCCACAACCTGACCCGGCGCGAAGCTCGTCACCGTGCCCTCCTGGTAGTCGTAAGGCTGCCGGCCGTAGAGTATCTCGCCGCACTTCAGGTTTTTCAGGAACAGGGCATACACCCCGTAGTTGAACATCATGTGTCCCACGGGTTGCTTCTCTGCCTCTGCCAGGCTCACCACACTTACGAGCGGATGCAGCGTTTCCAGTCCGAAGAGCTCGTTGTATCTCTCCACGCAGTCTATCTTTACGAAATCTTTCATGATTGCTTATGTTTTTGTGTTCAGACGGTTGTCTCCGTTCACAAATTTAATAATATTATTCTTTGGCTGTGAAAGGATTTACGCAAAAACCGTAAATAAGGTAACAAGCAGAGTAAAATGTGCACAGAGGGGAGGGGGAGGAGGTGGGTTGAGACTTATGTAATGATTATAAAAAGGTGAAATTTTTAATAATATAATAGTGTGTTTTGCAATAAAAATACTACTCTTTTATTTTTCTGTTCTCGCCTTTTTATATCTTTTTATTAAGATAGGATTCGCTTCGGCAATATCAAAAGCCAAGAAACAATGTCTTTTTCTTTTGCTATTGCACTCACCTTTCACTATCTTTGTATAAGATAGGATGTGGTTCGGCATTGCCAAATTCGAAAAAAACGATGTCTTTTCTTTTTGTCATTGCGCTCACCTTTCACTATCTTTGTCAGTAATTTAGATTCGGTAGACGTTATGATATGATGTTTTTATTAGTGAATAAAGAGTAATAATATCTGTCGTGATAAGGTAGGCCGTATATTGTAAACAACATAACAAAACTTCATATATGGAACAGAAGAACGATTTTGAGGAAATGATAGGCGAGGACTTGCGCCGATATATGCTGGCTCAGGGGCTTATAGACGAACGCATGCCCGAATGTCCCGACGTGGAAGACAAGTGGCGCGAGGTGGGCGAAGCATATCTGCCGGACGGCATAAGAGAGTTCGGAGCGTGGCCAACGGTGTCACTCGGATGGATGATGTTTGTGGGAATGGCGCTCGCGAAGCTGTGGGATACCGACTGGGAGAGCTACGGCAGCCGCACGGATTTGTATGTATTCTTGCGCGATGCACGCGGTTATGATTGCATGGACGACCATATTATGGAAGACGTGCTGGCTCTCGACGAGGACAGTCGTAAGAAGATGAGTGCGCTCGTTGCCGAGTGTGCCGGACGCACCAACAGTATGTTGCGCCACGAAAACATAGAACCGGGCACGTCGGAGGCTTTTCGTGCCTATGTGGCTTGCCTGCATCAGCTCTATATCATGGGTATGGCCGTGGAGCTGAAGGCGCTGGGCTATCGCATGACAAAGGCGTGAACATCCGGCGGCGGACGTCATTACGGCGGGGCGAACGGCCGCTTTTTATTTATGTTTCGTGCCGGAAAAAATCATTAGCGCTCGCGTTTTCCGTTGATAATGGTAGAAAATCGCGTAATGCGCGTATGGTTGTCATCCGGATGAATCAGTAATTTTGCAGTGTCATAAACTAAATAAAGAATAACAGAATAGAGGAGGACATAATATGAAAGGTTTTCTTTTAATAATGGCAAGCGTCCTGATGGCGCTCATGCCTGTGTCGTCGTGCAAGGGCAACAGCCGTGGAGAAGACGATAATTCTAAGGTTATCGTGGCTTATTTCTCGGTGACAGGCAACACCAAAGCCGTGGCAGAACACATTGCTTACGTCACCGGTGGCGACGTGTGGCGCATAGAACCGGCGCTGCCTTACAGTCAGAGCGACCTTGACTACACCACAGCCGAATCGCGCAGCAACCGCGAGCAGCACGACTCCAAGGCCCGTCCGCAGATGTTCCGCGACACTCCGAAGCTCGACCATTACTCGGTTATCTTCGTGGGCTATCCCATCTGGTGGGGCATGGCGCCGCGTATTATCGAGTCGTTTCTCGAAGGCGGCAAGTTCAAGGGCAAGACAGTGATACCTTTCTGCACGTCGGCGTCGAGTCCGTTGGGCAAGAGTGGCGAGCTGCTTCACAAGAGTGCGCCCGACGCCGATTGGAAACCCGGACACAGGTTCGCACCCGGTGCCGGTCGCGAAGAGGTGGCAGAATGGGTGAACGAGGTGCTCGGACGCAAATGATATCGGCACTTCGGGACAGGATAATACATCTTATGACATCATAAAAACATAAATAAAACATAAGGACAAAGCTATGAAGAATATTCTGATAATAAAGACCAGCCCCCGCAAGGGCGGCAATTCAGACATGCTTGCCGACGAGTTTGCGGCAGGTGCCATCGAGGCCGGCAACACGGTGGAGACGGTGAGCCTCGCCGGACTCAACATTTCTTTCTGCCGCGGATGCTTCGCGTGTCACAAGACTCTGCGCTGCGTGATCAACGATGACGCGCCGGCGATAGTGGAAAAGATGTGCCGTGCCGACGTCATTGTTTGGGCAACGCCCGTTTATTACTATTCGTGCAGCGGACAGATGAAGACAATGATCGACCGCGCCAACCCGCTATATACTGCCGATTATTGCTTCACCGATGTATATCTGCTGGCTTCTGCCGCCGAGGATGACCCTGCTACGGTGGATGGAACAGAGACTGTGGTGCGTGGATGGACCGATTGTTTTGAGCGCGCTACGCTGCGGGGAGTGGTCTTCGCAGGCGGAGTGACAGCCAAGGGCGACATAGTCGGTCACAAGGCTTTGGCCGAAGCGCGTGAGATGGGACTCAAGGCATGAGGCTCATATGCCTATGAAGACAATACGGAATAATATGGAAGAAGAAGAAATGACACTCGAACAATTCCAGCAATACATCGCAGACGGCCGGCCACTGCGCGGCGAGGAGATGATAAACTTCATGCGTGACAGTAGCGACGAGGTGCGCCGTCTGCTCATGGAGCTTAATTGTCATTATCACACCGACACTGAGATACGCGCCCTCTTCGCGCAGATAACGGGTAGTGAGGTGGACGAAAGCTTCCGAATGTTTCCGCCGTTCTACACCGATTTCGGGCGAAACATACACGTGGGGCGCAATGTTTTCATAAACGCATGCTGCCAGTTTCAGGACCAGGGCGGCATATTCATAGGCGACGGATGCCTGATTGGTCACAGTGTGGTGATGGCTACGCTCAACCACGGCATGGATCCTGCCGACCGTCAGAACCTTTATCATGCGCCGATAGTCATAGGCCGTGGCGTGTGGATAGGTGCTCACGCCACCATACTCAGCGGTGTGCACATAGGCGACGACGCCGTTGTGGCTGCCGGAGCGGTGGTTACAAAGGACGTACCTGCCCGTATGATTGTGGGCGGAGTGCCTGCTAAGGTGATAAAAAGCATTGATGAGGCTGCGGCGAAAGCACGCGGTGAGGAGTGAGCGGAGAGCGTATAGCCGGTGGTTATGCCGCCGTATGTTACGCCCTTTGCGGCTTCCGGAACTTTATGTTTATACATTCCGACAGTAAAAAGTCATTATAATTATATTTTGAAAAATAGAAAACGCACGACAATCAGAATGATGTCGTGCGATGAGGAAACGGCTCTTTCGGAGCCGTTTTTTCTTTGTGTCAATTCCAACAAAACCTTATTTTGTTGCGATATGCCCCGTTCCGTCGTGCGGAATGGGCGGAATAGGGTTGGTGAAGCAGCATTATTTCACTATTGACGTCACCGGATTGCGCAGTCCCTTGTATCCTACGAGGAACGCCTTTGCCGATCCGAACTTCAAGAACATGTCCAGACGGACAGGTATATGGTTGGCATCGTCGCTGACATAGAAGCGCACAATCTCTTTGAATTTGCCTTTCTCGAGCTCCATATATGAGAGTTGCAGGCAGCGGTATTTCTTTCCGTTGTCCGCCTTTATCACGGTCTTTCCGCGATAGACAAGCCGTGCAGGTGTGGTCTTTCTGCCGTCGGCTATCGGGAAACTTATGACGTTGCCGGTCTTCCATCCCTCCGGATTGAACGAACGCGCCCTGAGAAATATGTTCATCATGTCGTAGCTGCACTCGTCGGCCGACACGTTTTTCCATGTGTGTTTGCCGTCGTTCTTCTGTCGGTGCATCTTCATCTTCTGCTGACCTCCGGCATACGAGTAGAATACCTCGTCAACAGTGTATCGCGATCCTTCGCGCGCTCCCTTGCGGTAGTATAGCGGTTCCATGGCAAGGCTGCTGTAGCAGAGCAGTGTGTCGCGCAGAACGAACATCTCATCCACGGTGTTGTTGCCTCGTGTGGTGAGCGAAGCCCTGTATGCCTTGCGGCCTTTGTAACGGCTTTCTACGGTTGACATGCTTGCCGTTCCGGCTTTCACCCATATGAATTTCCAATTATAATAAAGATTGTATGAAAGATATTCACCCGACTTGAACGCTGTGTTCTTGTAGGTGCACTGTGCTGATGCCGCCATTGATACGAGCAGCATCAGCGCGATTGCTAAGGAGTGTTTCTTAATGTTCATAGTCTTACGTTTTTCTGGTGATATGTCATCGGCGTGAGGTTATGTATGTTTCCCCTCACGTTTCAGCTTATTTTTCCTCACGTTTAAGTTTCTTCTTCATCTGCTGTTGCATCTCCGGCAGATACTCTATGCCGAGTTTCCGTGCACGTTCGATGTTGCGCTGCTTCACCTCTTTTGCCTTCTCGGCCTTCTGCTTGGTTATCTGCGTAGGCTTCTGGTGGGTCATATCCACGCTTCTCGGGCTCCACGACTTCCTTATATCCCATTTCTCGCGGCACTCTATTGCCTCAGGATAGTAGAACACCTCCTCCGCCTGGCGTCCCGACGCATAGTCGCCGGTGTCCCAGATGCCGTTGTTGTTGGAATCGACAAACAGTCGGACATAGTATTGTCCGGGCTTTATGTAGAAGAATTCGGCTGTAGATCCGCTTGTCTTCACCTCCTTTATGGGTTTGTCAGAGCTGTTGAGCAGCTGCACTACGAGCGGTTGTCCGTTCATGCCGTTGATGGAAAGAAGCAGTGTACTGTAGTCGCTGAGGGCGCTGACCTTGAAGCCCTGCTTCAGCTTTTTGGTGGCTTTGCCGTATATGTCGGTGAAAGCCGCCGAGTCTATTTCCAGACTGTATTCGGTGTCGGGCCTCCATTCGCCCATGAGAACATACTTGCGCAGATACAGTTCGGGCGTCGCGCTGTATGTGGAGTCGTTGGTGCTGAGCGTGTCCTTGCGGTCGGCGAGCAGCTCGAACGGCGCATTATACCACAGTGAGTCGCGCTTGGAGTACAGGTGTATCTTGCCTATGTCGATGTCGGCGATAGGCGTCTTGAACTCAAACCGTATGTTCTTGTCAGGATCGAGCTTCTGAGGCACGTTCACGTTGTAGTCGAGCGGCACGGGCGGCATTATGCTGTCGTAAGGCTCGCCGCGCTTCTTCTTGCGTTCCTGCTGCTTTTTCCATTCCTCGAACGACTTTTTCTGGTCCTTCATACGCTTCTCATACGTCTTTTTAGAGAGCATCTGCAGCGTGTCGGTCTGGAGTTGCAGCTGACCCAATGTGTCGGTGGCCATGTATCTGAGCTGAACGTTGAGCGTGTCGCGGTTCACCAGAGTGGTGTCCCTGAGCCAGTATGTCACCGTGTCGCGTTTCTCCGAATGTTCTATGATGAAGGCGTTGTCGGAGTCGAAGTCCAGTCCCTTTATCTCCGGCAGCCGGTCGCTTCCGTAGCTGAAATAATACGTGAAGTGGTCAGCCTCCTGCCGTTCGCTCTTTATGAGATACCTGTCTGTGAGCGGTTCGGTGAATGCCTTGAGCACTATGTTGTCAGGCATGAACCGCGTGTATCCCACCCTTGATATGCTTTTTATGCGCAGAGAGTCGAGCCACACGGTGTCCTGTCGGGTGGCCTCAATGGTGGTCGGGACGATGGTGTCGGTGGTGAAGGCTATCTTCTCGCTCTTCTGACTGAACTTATAGTCGCCGTCCATGTCCTGCAAGGCATATATGCGGTAGCTTCCCGGCGCCACGCCCTTGATGACAAACTGTCCGCGGCTGTCGGTGCGCGCTATTCTTATCATGGGCGAAGAGATGAATGCCGAGTCGCTCTTGTCGCTGTACAGTCCCACGAGTATGCCTTTTATAGGCTCCAGATTCTCCGACTCGAGCACGTGTCCCGATATCTGAAGAGTGTCGATGCGGTCGCCCGTAGAGAAAGTATAGGCATAGTTGCCGAGCGGGTTGCCCTCGTTGTTGTCCGATATGGCGTCGCTGAAGTCTATCGTGTATGTGGTGTTGGGCTTGAGCGAGTCTTTCAGTTCCACCTCAATCTTCTTTCCCGCGCTCTTTATTTCGGGCATTTCCTTCTGCGGAGGCGACACCACCACCTTCTCCGTAGCGTTGTCTATCTTCACGAACTCGTCGAAGAGTATGCTTATCTTGTGTGCCTTCACGTTTGTGGCTCCGTCGGCAGGCGACGCTCCTATCACGCTCGGCTGTGTCTCGTCATACCATCCTCCGTCGGGCTGACCCATTTTAGCGCACGACGCTATTGCCGCCGTTATCACTATGCACAGCGGAAACAGGGCCTTGCGCATGAGACGCGCCATGAGTGTACAGTTTGTCTTGTCGGGTCTGTTCATTCCTTATTGTTTTTAAGCAGACGGGTATGACGTCATGTATATGAATATAAGACGTTATATATACTTATATTATTTCTCTGTGGTGCTGCCGTTCATCTCGAGCAGGCTGTTTATGTTGTCGCGGTTGTTCGACAGTCGCGGCACCTTGTTCTGGCCTCCGAGCTTGTTGCGCGACTTCATCCAGTCGTTGAAAAGTCCCGGACGCGCCTTTATCACCTCGAGGTGTTGCATGGTTATGTCGTGGTAGCGCTTTGCCTCATAGTCGCTGTTCAGCTCCTGCAGACGCTTGTCGAGCACCGACGCGAAGTGCTCTATGCTGTCGGGATCTTTGGCGAACTCTATCACCCATTGGTGGCGACACTTCGCTTTCTGGTCCATGAACAGCGGTGCGGCAGTGTATTCGCTCACCTCCGCTCCCGTCTTCTCGCAGGCGTAAGCCAGTCCCTTCTCAGCGTTGTCCTGTATGAGTTCCTCGCCGAAAGCGTTGATGAAGTATTTTGTTCTTCCGGTGATGACAAACTTATAAGGATTGCGCGACGTGAACTTAACGGTGTCGCCTATCATGTAGCGCCACAGTCCGCACGATGTGGTGATGAGCATCGCGTAGTTGCGTCCCGTCTCGACGCCCCACAGCGGGACTATTGACGGATGGTCGCTTTCGAACTCGTCCATAGGCAGGAACTCGTAGAACACGTCGTAGTCGGACATGAGCAGCATCGACTTGTCCGTAGGATCGTCCTGTATGCCGAAGAATCCCTCGCTGGCGTTGTAGGTCTCCATGTATTTCATTCGCGGCGAAGTGATGATCTTCTCGTACTGGCTGCGGTACGGCGTGAATGCTATTCCTCCGTGGAAGAACACCTCAAGGTTGGGCCATATCTCGTCTATCGTTTTCTTGCCCGACATCTCCAGCACCTTCACCAGCACGCTGAGCATCCACGACGGCACTCCCGATATGTTGGTAACATTGGCGTGCATCGTCTCCGCAGCTATGCGTTCGCGCTTCACCTCGAAGTCGCTGAGCAGCGCCGTTTTCTTCTTCGGCACCCTCACGAGGTTCACAATAGGGTTGATGTTTTCTATAAGTATTGCGCTGAGGTCGCCCACAAGGCTGTTCTGCAGATTGTAGTTGGACGAGTGGCTGCCGCCGAGTATGAGGCTTTTGCCGTCGAACAGCCGGCTGTCGGGGTTGTTGCGCAGATAGAAAGCCACGACGTCCGCACCTCCCTGATAATGAATGTGATGAAGTCCTTCGGGCGATATGGGTATGAATTTGCTCTTGTCGTTGGTCGTACCTGATGATTTTGCAAACCACTTTACCGTTCCCGGCCACAGCACGTCAGGCTCACCGTGACGCATACGGTCGATGTCGGCTTTGAGTTCTTCGTACGTGTTCACGGGCACATTGCGCGTGAAGTCGTCATAATTCTTTATGCTGCTGAAGAGATGTTTGCGGCCGTATTCGGTGTATCTGCCTTTTTCTATAAGATGGTTGAGTACGTTGTGCTGCAACGTCTCCGCCCCGTTTATGTGCTGTTCAAGTTTTTTCTGTCTTGCCAGAAAAAGCTTTCCTGCTATGCTTGTTAAGCTCATTTTTATTGAATATAAAAAGAATACTTTCTTAAAGTGACCATACGTGATGATCCGGAACAGAAACACTCTCTGTCGTCTGTCCTATTTTTTTATACTCTGCAAATATAGTTCAAACTTTTCTAAACAGTGAACAATTTGGTCATTTTTTTAATATGTGGCGGCCGAAGCCCGCAAAGTGCGGCGTGTTTATTCCACTTTGCGGCCCCTGTAATAAACATTGAAATTGTCGCGGGCGTAGCCGTCTTTCAGCACTTCGAAGCCCGACGCAAACACATCTTCCATCTTCCGTCCTCTGTAATATACGCGGAAATCGTCGGCGGCATAGCCGTATCCGAGCAGTCTGAAGCTCGACGCCGTAGCCCCTTCAAGTTTTTCGCCCCTGTAATAAATGCGGAAGTCGTCGGCTGCATAACCGTCTTTGAGCGTTTTGAAGCTCGATGCCGTAGCCCCTTCAAGCTTTTCGCCCTCGTAATAAACGCGGAAATCGTCGGCAGCATAACCGTCTTTGAGCGTTTTGAAGCTCGACGCCGTTGCTCCTTCAAGCTTCTCGCCCTTGTAATAAACGCGGAAATCGTCGGCAGCATAACCGTCGTCGAGTATCTTGAAACCCGATGCCGTCGCTCCGCTTACGACCTCACCGTTGTAATAAACCTTGTTGTTGATGACGAAGTAGCGCTTTCTCTTGTTGTGCCACCTGTTGCCTTTCTGACTTTTGTGGTCGGGCGACGTGCAGACGGTCTGCTCCACGGTGGCGTGACGCATGCCTGTCGTTGCCGCGGCGGGTGCCGCAAACATTGTCAGCATAAGGGCTGTGTTGATGAGCAAGGTTTTCATAAGCCGTTATATTTTATGTGTTTATATTCAGTTTGACACCGCATGACGGTAAGGGTTTAACGTACCGGTGCGCGTGTTATTGTGTATTATAGATTATTTAATATAGGTTCAGTGAAATTAAGAGGAGCGCGGTTTAAATGAGAAAAATATGGTTTTAATCACGAACGGGAGTCGTTTTCTGATGATGAAAATAAACTGATATAGGCCACTTTCAATTTATAACCTGATTTCGATTTTTCCCTCTCAGTTTCCTGATATACCCCGAAAAATAAGCGCGTATTTGCGGACAGACTCTTCGTCGGGCGCAAATACGCGAAAAATAAGAGGTTTTTTATAATGTATTGAATATCAATGATTTATATTTAAAGGGTATTTCTTCGTTTTGCAATATGCACCGTTTCGGCTTGCGAAATGGCCTATTTCGGAGGCTGAAAAGCACCATTTCGCACCCTGAAATGGGCTTTATTGCATCACGAAATGGGCAATATCGGAAAGCGGAATGTATCTTTTCGGACTATGATATGGGGTATATTAAAGGATGATAAAGAGCAAAACGGGCTTCATAATGTCGTATTTAACATTCCTTTACATCTCTTTCGAGAAAATATTTTGTCAAGATTTTGTCAAGAAAAATCGTAAGTTCGTCCCGTGAGTTTCCGTTAAAAACATCGGTATTAAGCAGGAGAGACGGCTGGGTAAGTATGCGCCCTACGTGCGGTGAAGAAAAACCGGTCGTGGCGATGCTGATTTATTGTTGCGCGAATGGACTGCCCGGATTGTGTGAGGGTGGTTGATTGATTGTGACGACGCATGTTCATCATTCCGTGAGCCATGCGCCGCCGCGGTTTTTATCATTCCGTGCTGATATACGGTTTTCCGACATTATATGTCAGTTCTTTAGCGAATCTGATTTCTGCCGGATTTATATAGGACCGCATGAAACCTGTCAAGGACTATAAAATTTATTCTTCCGCGGCGCAAGGATGGGCCTCTTTATTCTTACGGAATATTTATCCTGTGGGCCATAATAAAGACGGCGACGGCAAGTGCCGGAGCGTTTCGTGTGACGCAATCCGGCGGATGCCGTCGCCGTGTAGTGGCGTATGTTTATTGCTTAGGATGCTGTTGCAGTCTTATTCGGCGCTCACCACCTTCGGGAAAGCCGATATGCGCAGTCGGGCGGCGCCCATGGGTATGAGCGTCAGGTCGGTCTCGGTGTTCACGCTCCGGCCTTCCGCACCTACCTTCGCCGTGGTCTCGTTGGCTGCGTATAGTATTGTTGCAAGTCCGTTGTCCGATGTCGCCATGACAAAATGCTCGGAGTAGTATATCTATCTCATGCCGTGGTTGTGCTGACAGCAGCGACTGCTGAACGGTCTGATTAACATATAAATATGAATAATGAGTAATTTCTACAAAGATAGCATATATTGCCTTACGGTGTTGTCTTGATGTTGTTGAAAAAACGAAATCACGTAAATCGGTAATTATTAGCTTGTTGCCGCGCTTTTTGGGGGTGTCACAAAGCTTTGTGCCGTGCCTTGTGAAAGAAGTTGTGCGGATTCTCAGGATGTCGCGGTGCAAATTAAATGCAAAAAAGTTGAAATGCAATAGTTGCGGGAGTATCTTTTTTTGTTATATTTGCATAATATAAAAACGGCTCGGCAATGTCAAAGCCGAAGAAATGCGATTTCTTCTCTTTGTCGTTGCGCTCGCCTCTCGCTATATTTGCATAATATAAAAAACGGCTCGGCAATGTCAAAGCTGAAGAAATGTGATTTCTTCTCTTTGCCGTTGCACTCGCCTCTCGCTATAAATGCGTCAAATAGCGAATAGAGAAGTAATAAAAGAAATGAAATAAGGTATAAAGCCTTTGTATGTATTTTGGTAGGCCCATCATTGTTTGCGGTGGGCGTTCTTTTAAGGAAGGAAACTCGCGTTTATTGATACGCCTCTAAACATATTTATTATGAAATTGACAATATATAACCTTGGGTACACTACGAAAGGAATAAGGAGAACTTTACTCCTGATAATGTTCGCACTTATGATGACAGCGTGTTCCGAACGTAAGGAATACGTGATAGGTGTGTCGCAGTGTAGCGAGGATATATGGCGTGACAAACTGAACGATGAATTGCGCATGGGCACGTATCTGTTTGATAATGTTGAACTGCGCATAGCGTCGGCAAACGATGATGACCGCCGCCAGATAGAACAGATTGACAGTCTGGTGGATAGTGGCATCGATCTGCTTTTCGTTTCGCCGAACCAGATGAATACCGTGTCGGAGGCCATAGACCGTGCCTATGACCGCGGAATACCTGTGATATACTTCGACCGCAAGACCAACTCAAAGAAATATACGGCCTTTATCGGTGCCGACAACTACGACATAGGACGCACCATGGGTCATTTTCTCGCCACACAGTTCGGAGGAAAGGGACGTGTGGTTGAGATAACCGGACTGAAAGATTCGTCGCCGGCCATAGAGCGTCACCGCGGTTTCATGGATGCGATAAAGGAATATCCGGGCATAAAACTCGTATATGTGAGCCATGGCAACTGGACTACTCCGAGCGGTGAGAAGGCCATGGACGAGATATTGGCACACACAAGAGACTTCGACTGTGTGTTCGCGCAGAACGACCGTATGGCCGACGGTGCGCGCAATGTGATGCGTCGTAAGGCGGCGGACATGAAGGTTTCGTACATCGGGGTTGACGCCCTGCCCATGCCAAACGGCGGAATGCCTCAGGTGAAGGACGGCAGTCTGCTCGCATCATACCTTTATCCCACGCGCGGAGACCTCGTCATGCAGCTTGCGATTAACATTCTTGAGGGCAAGCCTTATGAGCGTGAGAACCGTCTGAAGAGTACCATCGTCACGCGCGACAACGTGGATGCCATGCTCATGCAGGCCGACGAGATGAAACAGCAGCGCGACAGGCTCGAGGTGCTTCACGGTCAGGTGGACCGCTATCTGGCGCAGTATAACCACCAAAAGGTGTTCCTTCTGCTCTCGTCCATCATCATAGCGCTGCTCATAGTGTTCTTCATCTACATCTATCGCACCATTATCATGAAGCGAAGGCTTGCAGAAGAGACCATGAATGCCAAGCTGCAGTTCTTCACAAACGTGAGTCACGAGTTCCGTACTCCGCTTACGCTGATTGCCGATCCGGTTGATCGGCTGCTTGCCGACACGCATCTGGGTGAGGAGCAGCGCCGTCTGTTGCAGCTTGTGCGCAAGAACGTGAGCATGATGTTGCGTCTGGTGGGCGAGATTCTCGATTTCCGTAAGGTGCAGAACGGTAAGATGACCATAGAGACATCGAGGTTCGACCTTGCCGCCGGACTGCGTGAGTGGACCGGAAACTTCGGTCCTGTGGCTCAGAAGAAACGCATAGCCATGAACACTTCGATGCCCGAGACGCTCGTGGTGTGCACCGACCGCAACAAGGTGGAGCGTATATGCTATAATCTTCTGTCCAATGCGATGAAATATACAAACGACGGCGGATGTATCAACGTGAGCCTGGCGGGAGCCGAGGACGGCTCGTTCACGCTGTCGGTGGCTGACAACGGCATAGGCATTGCGCCCGATAAACTGTCGCATGTGTTCGATCGCTTCTATCAGGCAAGGCACAATATGGGCGGCACGGGCATAGGTCTCGCGCTTGTAAAATCTTTTGTCGATCTGCTGGGTGGACGTGTGAGCGTGAAAAGTACAGAAGGGCAGGGCTCTGAGTTTATTGTTACTCTGCCGTCGGCGAAAACGGCCAATGCAGAGGAAACATCGGGAGCGGGCAAGACTTCTGAAATACTTGCCGATGAATATATAACCGGCAGCGGCGTGGATGCCGACGATGACCGTGATTATTGCGACGATATAATGACAGAGTCAGGCGACGGCAGTGAACGTGAGGAGATACTGGTGGTTGACGATAACGATGATATGAAGAAATATGTAGGCTCGCTGCTCAGTTCAACATACGACGTGAGCTACGCTTCCGACGGTAATGAAGGACTCGAGAAGGCCACAAGAGAGGTGCCGGGACTGATTGTCTGCGACGTTATGATGCCGGGAATGAACGGTCTGGAGATGTGCCGCAGGATAAAGACATCTACCGCAACGAGCCACATTCCGGTGATACTTCTTACGGCGAACGCGCGAGAGGGACAGCGGGCCGACGGTTACGAATGTGGTGCCGACGCCTATATCGTGAAACCGTTCAGTGGTAAGGTGCTTACGGCGAGGGTGCGCAACCTCATTGAGAGTCGCCGAAAGCTCAAGAACATATACGCGCAGGGCGAGACCGACGAGGCTCAGCCAGAGAGCATGGACAAGCACTTCATGAACGAGTTCCGTGCAAAGGTGAACGAGCATCTTGCCGATCCGGAGCTCAATGTGGAGACTCTCAGCGCCGAACTCGGACTGAGCCGAGTGCAGATGTACCGCAAGGTGAAGGCGCTGACGGGCAGTACGCCTGTGGAACTGATACGCATCACCCGACTGAAACGTGCCGACAAGCTGCTCAAAGCGGGCGGACACACCGTGTCGGAGGTGTCGTATGAGGTGGGATTCTCCTCGCCGTCGTATTTCTCGAAGTGCTATAAGGACTACTTCGGACATACGCCCAACGGCAAATAATGCGCCGTAGCGGCTTACGGATATACAGAGAACAAATGTTGAAAGCATCGGCATCTGCCGGTGCTTTCGTCGTATCCGGGCGGCAGTATTATTTTTTATTATAATCAGAATCATTTTTTATTATAATCAGAATCCTTCATTTCAGCTTTTTCCGGGGCTTTTCCGGCGGTGCAGACGTAAATAGCGGATAAGCCCTTTTGGCCGTATAAACCGTATATTTATACGTTTCAAAAAGTAAAAAATATTGACAATAAAAATTCTCAAAATAGAAAAAGAAGAGCGGAAATTTCCTGTCCGTTGTATGCCGGAAAGCCTTTCTTGCGACAATCGCGCATACATTATCTGACAATAAAATCACGGATGTCTTGCGATAAAGCCCGTTTCGCGATGCGATAAGCACCAGATCATGGCCTGATATTGCCTTTATCGGCGCGTGATATGGCCCATATTACGGCCTGATTCGGGCTTTATCGCAGCACATCGGAGCGCGCATCAGAGTACGAAAAAACGCAACACGCTGACTGGCAGTGTGTTGCGTAAAGTCTATGAGAATCGCGTATTTGCGACCGAAAAGTTTGTTGCTCGGAATGATGGCCTTAATTTTGAGTTGAGCATGAATATTTATTCATCAGCCGTTCGCCTTTCCGTATATTTATACATCTTCTTGTTTGCTTTATTAGAAGCTTCGCGTCCGGCTTCAGACCACATTCCGGCACAGTCTTTTCAGCCTATTATCATCTTGCGTCCGTTCACGATGTAGAATCCTTTTCCGAGGCTGTCGTAACTGTTCAGACCGCTGTTCACGTGCAGACGAGCCTTCTTCTCACCGTTGGCGCAATACACATCGACGTCACATTCCTTGTCTGACGATATGTAGAGCACCCCGTTCTCCGAGTACATTCTCATGCCGCTCTGCGGTGCTTCGATGGATGTTGAGACATCGCTCACGGTGAAATATTTTCTTTCAGACACCTCGTCCCACGAGTCGTTTATGTAGAGCGAGCAGAAGTATTTGCCCGGTTTCAGGTCGCCTGCCTTTATCTCTATGCTGCCGTCTATGCTTCCGTAGGTGTAGAAGAAGCCGTCGAGGTCGTCAACGCCCGGCACCTTTCCCTCCTGATAAACGCCGATCCAGTCTTTCGGAGTGCCCGGAGCCTCGTGGTAGTGTATTGTGATGTTCTCGTCCTTGCAGAACTCTGTCTTGTCCAGATTGACCGAAGAGATGTTCTCGCCCACGGCAAACATTATTCTTTCTGCCGGTTCGAAGTATTTTCCACGTGTGAAGTAGTTGACGAAGTAGTAGCCTTTTGGCAGGTCTTTCGTGAGCGTCATCACGCCTTCGGTGGCCTCATGGGTGTAATCCCACGAGTCGGACAGGTCGGCTGTTCCCGGTACTTCGCCCATGCGGTAGATACCAATCCAGTCGTCTTTCAGTCCCGGTGCGTTGGCGAATGTGATGTTTATGTCCTCGCCTTCCTCGAATTTGTCTTTTTCCAGTGACAGTTCGGGCACCGGTCCGAAGTAGAACGGCACACGTGCGGTTATCTCCGTGTAGCCCTCGTCGGCAAAGAGCACGGCGTAGTATTCGTTAACCTCGTCTATAGTGAACTTCAGCGAGCCGGCGGCCTGTGTGGTGTAGTTCCATTTGTATGACGTTGTTGTGCCTGCTCCTGTGCCCCCCGGATTCTCTCCGGCGCGGTAGATGCCTATCCATGCGTTCTTGCCCATCGGCGCGTTGGCATAGGATATCTCTATCTCGCTTCCCGGCTCATACACCTTCTTCTCTATGGTTATCTGCGGTTCGCTTATCACGCTGCCTGTCACCTTGAACGACTTAGCGTCAGACCAGTCAGACCATTCCAGGTTGGCGTCGCGGTATCTTACGCGCACATAATATGTGCCGTTGCTCAGTCCCTGTGAGGGCAGTGTATATTCGGTTATGTCCATATTGTGGTTGACGTCTATAGGCAGATAGAGCGGCGCTTTGGTCGATCCGTAGAGGTCTTCGAAGTCTCTCACCACGTTGAGCGATATGGTTGAGAAGTTCTCGTTGGTAGAGAACTGATATTGTACGGTGTTCAGCTTCTCGTCGGTAGAAGTCTTGTAAGGGCTTCCCTTGAATGTATAAGGCAGTTCAACCTCCTCATCCACGTCGTTGAGCACCGGTTTCTCTGGCGCAGCCTTGCCGAAAGTGCGGTGGAAAGAGTCGATGAGTATGTTGTCAATCACGAGACCCTTGTTTCCGATGGCATAACATTCGGCCTTCATCTCCTTCTTGTCGAAGTCGAATTCCAGAATCTGATAGCCCCAATAGTCGATGGTTTTCTGCACGTCGTCATAGTCCTGCTCGTTCGACATTCCCCAGAGCTGGTCGTAGGATGCGGCTCCGTTGATGATGTGATAGAGCGGATATTCGGCTATCTGTCCGCGGTGATAGAGGTGATGATGGCCTCCGTAGTTGAGTATGTGTTTCGGAGTCTCGGAGAGGATGGGGATTATTTCTTTTCTCACCCACGACGAAATGTCGCCTATGTACTGCTCAGCCTGTATGGGACGGTGGTTCACACTGATGATGAAATCCACGCTGTCGTCGTTCTTGGCGGCGTCAACCACCTTTCTGACCCAGTTTTTCTGCTCGTCGCCCGTGTGCTCGGTGCTCAGCACAACGAACAGTATGCGTCCCACCTGATAAGCATAATAGTTCTCTGTTCCGCTCTTTATGCCCTGATATTCCAGCTCCTCGAAGTGGTTGTGTGCGGCATAGCGCTGCATGCCCGGGTCGCTGTAAGTGTCGTGGTTGCCCACCGCCGTCATTATGGGGAGGTATGGCGACATCTGCTTGTTCTTCCAGTAGTTCACGAGTTCATACTGGTCGAGCGTACCGTTATCCACCTGGTCGCCCACGTTCATTATCATGTTGATGTTCTCCTCCAGGTTTCCGTATTTCTCCTGAATCTTTCTTGCCGCAGCCTGCATGAGCCATTCATATCCGCTGCGCTTCTTCAGCTGGTGGTCACCCATCAATAGTATGCGCATCGGAGTGTTGCCGCCTTTCTTCGGCATGGTGCGGAAGCGGTATATCTGACTTTCCTTTTCGCCGCTCTTCACCTTATAATAATATATGGTGTTCGGCTCGAGCGATGTCAGTTTCACGGAGTTCCAGAAGTAAGTGTCCGACAGTTTCTGTGTCGTTCCTTCTGTCCTGTTGTTGAGTTCTTCCTGTGTTCTGCCGAACATCACCACCGGAGTGTCGTCGAAGTCGGTCTTCCAGCTTATCCATATTGAGTTGTCTGTGGCAGTCTGCAGATAAGGTTCGGTCATCGAGCGGTATGCGGCACCTTCGAGATCCACCGTCACGCGGTGGGCTATCACCTGGTCGTAGCCGTCGTCACCCTTCACCGGCTCATAGTATATGTCGGCGTCCTTGTAGGTTTTTCCGGCAATCTCGATGCTCTCTCCGGGCTTTATTGAATGATCTACAAAGCCCTTCACGTAGCGGTGGAAGGTGATGTCGAGCGACAATGTGTCCTTTGTGCCGTCGGTGAATTGGCGTTCGAGCATCATCGGACTGTCTTGCGCTATGAACGTGGCCTTTATTTTTGCGGCAGGAGTGCCCTGTCCCTCCACGATGTCGCAGCCTATGGCAGGTAGCCATCGGTAGTTAGTCACGTCAGCGTTAGCCGTCACACTGTAGGTCTTCACGTCGTCAATCTTCATGTCTGTGTCGCCCACAATCTTGTCGATATTGTCTGCCGACAGGTTCATTGCCTGTCCCGCGAGCAGCAGCATCAACGAGTTTGAAAGTAAAAATCTGTTCATAATTTAGTTTTAGTTTGTCGCGCAAAAGTATAAACAAAATGTTACGGTGCGGTTGCGAAGGGTTTGCAATGACATAAATAATCTGATACAGGCGTGAAATAAAGTTTACAGCGTGTCATGACATTCATGCGTCGGCACAGCTGTAAAAACATGACTCCTTGGCTTGTCAGGCGATGTCTTATTCCGTTTTTACTTTTACAAGGCGTTAAGAACATCATAAAGAGTCCGTCGTCAGTGCTCCGTGACGGTCTTGTGGCAGCGTTAATACATTATTATATAATATATGAGAGAATATTATATGGTGTAAGAGAGATTATTATATAATATAAGGGAGAATATTATATGGTGTAAGAGAGAATATTATACGATATAAACGGAATGTAGATATTGCGTAACGCGGCTGACGATACGGTAAAAGAAAAATGGTATTGTGGTAAAGGATAAATGACGATACGGTTAAAGAAAAATGATGATACTATAAGGAATGAACTATTATACTATAAAGAATAAACTATTATACTATAAAGAATAAACTATTATACTATAAAGAATAAACTATTATACTATAAAGAATAAACGATTATACTGTAAGGAATAGATAATATAATGATTAGATAAGGATGACGGAGCGGTAAAAGATATATGACGATATAATGTTATGTAGTCGATGATGTAACGCCGCTGAGGCTGTGATATAATCCTTGAGAAGAGTTGCGGCAGGCGTTTATCTGCCGTATTTCTTCTCAAACAGACTCTTGTTTTTGTTCCCCCAGTCTATCATCGCGTCTATTATCGGGATGAGCGACATGCCCAAAGGTGTGATGGCATACTCCGAGCGGGGCGGCAGTTCCGGATATATCGTCTTCGACACAAGTCCGTCTTCAACCAGATCTTTCAGCTGTATGTCGAGCACGCGCGGCGTTGCCTCGGGAAAAATCTTATGAAGTTCGCTCGGGCGCAGCGACTTGTTGCGCAGCTCATCGAGTATGCACGATTTCCATTTAGAGCCGATGAGGCTCATTGTGAGCCGCAGCGGACAATCCAGGTCAACGGGTATCTTTCTTTCGTACATTTATAATCATTGTTTTATTACAATCGCAAAGATACTAATAATACCTCAGACGGGTATATACCGAATAAATTTTCGGTATATGAATAAATTTTCGGTACTTGTGGGTATTGTGCCTATCGTGTAAATTTGCAACATACAATAACATTAAAAGAGTAATATTATGAGAGCAAGTATCGAAGAGTATAAGGCGGTGGAAGAGGCTGCCATGAAGTTTGTAAAGAGTGTGGCTGAAGGCAAGAGCAGCTATGCCAAGGAGCTGTTCATCGATGAGTCCGTGCTGTTCGGCTATCTGGACGGCAAGCTGGAGCACGGAAGCATAGAGCAGTTTTATGAGAACGTAGATACCGTAGGCGCCGATAAGGGTTTCAAGGCGCGTGTGGATGTTATTGATATAGAGGAGACTCTGGCCGTGGTACGTGTGCTCGAGGAGAACTGGGGCGGCCGTATAGACTTCACCGACTATCTTCTGCTGATGAAGATGGACGGACAGTGGCGCTGCGTGGCTAAGGCTTATAATCAGAATTCGAACACAATAAAGAAATAGGAGGGCAGATATATGAAGGTTCTTGTTATCACAGGCAGTCCCCGTAAGAAGGGCAACAGTTTCGCAATGGTTGAGGCTTTCGTGAACGAGGCTGAGAAACTCGGACACTCGGTAAAGCGTTTCGACGCCGCGTTTATGAAGATAGGCGGCTGCCATGCCTGCCAGACATGCTTCAAGACAGGTAAGGCCTGCTCGTTTGACGACGATTTCAATATCATTGCTCCTGCCATAATGGAGGCAGACGCCATTGTTTTCGCCATGCCGGTATATTGGTATTCCATCCCTTCGCAGATAAAAGGCGTGATAGACCGCATATTCTCTTTCTGTGTGGCAGGCAAGGACATATCCGGCAAGAAGTGCTGTCTGATAACCTGTTGTGAGGAACACGACCCCACCGTCATGGACGGAGTGCGCGTGCCTATCGAGCGTTCGGCGGCACTGCTGAAGTGGGAGATGGCAGGCGAGGTGCTCGTTCCCGGCGTACTGAACGAGGACGACATCAACAATACGGACGGTTGCCGGCAGGCTGAGCAGCTGGCACACAAATTGCAATAAAGTCGTTGATTATGCCACGGGCGTACGGTACGGACATGGGTAAAATAAAATTATGCAGATATGAAAAATGATAACTGTCAGCCGTTGGAGGCTGAAGGATGGCGGCGCATTGCTCCGGAGGATGTGGAGAATGCCGTGCGGCTGTTCGACAAAGACTGGATGGCGCTGGCTGTGGGCAGCAAGGGCGACATGAACGCCATGACCATCAGCTGGGGCGGAATGGGCGAGCTATGGGGCCGTCCCGTCGTCACCGTCTATGTGTCGTTGAGCCGTTACACTTATTCTTTTATGGAACGCAACGATTATTTCACTGTGACCGCCTTCCCCGAGACCATGCGTAACGCGCTGATATACATAGGACGACACTCCGGAAGAGACGGCGACAAGCTCGCTCCCGCCGGACTCACGGCCGAATATACTGCGCTCGGCAATCCGGTTTTCAAGGAAGCACGGCTTGCCATAGAGTGCAGAATCATATACAAAGCCCCGTTCGATGCCGAGAAGATAGACAAGGATGTAAGGCATGTTTATGACAACGGCATGGGAATACACACTATGTATATAGGCGAGATAGTGAACGTGTGGACGAAATGAGTCTCCGGTGTTGACGGAAAATATGAAACACGGTTTCCGGCAACACCGTTTTTGTATGCCTTTTCAACCCCAGACCGTTGTCAAGGCGCGGATGTTTGTTTTACATCCTCATGTTTGCCTGTCCGGTTTATCAAGCGCTTTTGCCGCCGGGCCGTCCTGCGTATTGCCGCGACACCGCCCGCCACGCTTTCTATAAAAATATAAGATGTACCGCCGGCCAATAGAGATAAAGTCGCAGGATGCCTGACTACCGATTTAGCTCAACCCCGATTTTTCCTACTTTCAATTTATAACCTGATTTCGATTTTTCCCTCAGAGTTTCCCTTTCTACCCCGAAAAATAAGTGCGTATTTGCTCACAGACTCTTCGTCGGGCGCAAATACGCGGAAAATAAGAGCTTTTCATAATATATTGGATATCAACGATATATGTTTAAGGTGCGTTTCCTCGCTTTGCAAAAAGCACCATTTCGGCTTGCAATAAAGCCTATTTCGGAGGCCGAAATGCACCATATCGCACCCTGAAATGGGCTATTTCGCAAGCCGAAATGGGCAATATCGGAAAGCAAAATGTATCTTTTCGGACTATGTTTCGGGGTATATCGAAAGGCGATACAGCCCGAAACAGGCTTCATAATGCCGTATTTAACATTCCTTTACATCTCTTTCGAGAAAATATTTTGTCAAAATTTTGTCAAGAAAAATTGTAAGTTCATTACGCGGGTTTCCGTTGAAAACACTGATATTAAGCAGGAGAAACGGCTTGTGAAGCCTGCGCCCGACGGGCGGTGATGATGTTCCGGTTGTGGCAGTGCGAATCTGTTATTACGTGATGACAGTCTGCGAATAGTGTGGCGGAGATGCGTGCAGGACCTGTTTATGGATAAACATATTATGACATAATGCACCTTAAAGCGATAAAGACGTGACATTTGTATGAATTAAAAATACTTAGTGTGTAATTGTGTCACTGATTTTAAAATAATGCTTACACACAATTCTTTTTATTTAATCTTTTTGGTTACCTTTGTGTTGTTCAATTCCATAATTCAAATATAATATGAAAATATCTACATTATTAGTGGGCAGCTTGCTCGCATTGCTGACAGCAGCGAACGCAAGCGCCCAACCATCGCCAAAGACTTATAAGCCTAAGGATGGTGTTGCGCAGACTGGCGCGGGACAGAAGTTTGCCGTCGGCACGGCGGAAGTCCTGCCGTTAAGGATGAGTGTGGGCGAGATGAAGACAGAGGACGCTACCAAGGTGCCTGCCACGGTGGGCAACCTTGAGACCCTTGTCACCGATGCCGGCTCCACCGTCACTCTGACATGGGATGCGCCGACAACCGATGTGTCGGGCGGCGAGCTCGACCAGTCGGCTCTTACTTATGCGGTTTATCGCAGTGTCGACGGTAAGAACTTTACCCCGTTTGCGTCAGACATAAAAGACGCGACCACATATACCGACACCACCGTGAAGGCCCTGCTTGACGAGATAGGCCTTCAGCAGGAAAACATATATTATGCCGTGGCTGCCGTCAACGCCGAAGGCTCGGGCGAAGCCATTGCGCGCCCGGCGGTGGTGGGCACACCTTACGGTCTGCCGTTCAAGGAGTCGTTTGCCGGCGGATATGTGAGCAACAATCCGTGGACCGTCTCTCCGCTTGTAGGCACCATGGGCTGGGTGTGTCTGGCCAACGACAGTGAAGCCGGAATGTATCCTCAAGACAGCGACGATGGATTCATAAAGTTCTACAGTCCGTTCTATGAGAACGAGACCGACAGCCGCATCCTGTCGCCGCTCATCAGTCTTAAAGGCACAAAGGACCCGTCGGTCACGCTGTTCATGTTTCATTGGGCCGACAGCGACATACCCGATGACGGCAAGAACACCAGACTGACTGTCGAGGTGACAACCGACTCAAAGACATTCACCCAGGTGGGCGAGCCGCTCATGGCCACCGCTGCCACAGCCGGATGGCAGGAGCACCGCATATCGCTTGCCGATTACAAGGACTGCGACCAGCTGCGCATAGTGTTGCGCGGAAGCATGGACAATTACTGGATGTATTACTATGTTGACAACGTGAGGGTGGAGGACACTCCGGCGCGCGACCTGAGCGCGATGAGCCTTTCGGGTCCGTCAACGCTGAACACTGACAAAGAGAGCGTTTACACACTCGACTACTCGAACCGTGGAACCGAAACCATGAGCGGATATACCGTCTCGCTGTACATGAACGACAGAAAGGTGGCTTCGGTGGAAGGCGAGGACATAGCTCCGGGCGAGACAAAGTCGGCTTATCTTTATTACACTCCTACGGCCCACGACGCCGGATTGGCAGGAAAGCTGTACGCCATGATAGAGGCAGACGACGAGTATGCCGACAACAACACCTCATATAACACCATCGGCGTGAGCGTGAAAGGCACATGGTATCCGAAGGCGGAGAACCTGCATGCCGATGCTGCCGGCGACAAGGTGACGCTGAGCTGGTCGGCTCCGGAGATACCTACAGAGCCGGTAGTGACCGAGGACGGTGTTGAGGACTACCAGCCGTTCATCATCAACAACATAGGCGACTGGACATTGTACGACATGGACGGACTGGCAGCCGGATCGCCTTACGACTTCCCTTACTTCGACAACAAAAACACCGAACAGGCGTTCCAGGTGTGGAATCCTTACGAGCTGAGCAAGGAACTGACCGCCGACGACGCATGGCTGCTGCCGCGTACGGGCAAGCAGTGCTTCATCTGCTGGTATGCCATGGTTAGCTACGACGGTGTGGCACAGGCCAACGACGACTGGCTGATATCGCCGGAGCTTTGCGGCAACACCACGTTCAGCTTCTACATGAGACGTCTGCGCACAAGCACTGACGAGAAATTCCAGATATTATCGTCTTCTACCGACACCGACCCGTCGTCGTTCACATTGGTGGAGGAGGGTATAGCCACCGAAGACTGGACCCGATATGATATTCCTGTAGGTGCCGACACCAGATACATCGCCGTGAGATACCTGGGCTGCGACCAGTACGGACTGATGATAGACGACATTTCTTACACCTCGGCTCTGTACGACCTGAAGGTTGCCGGATACAATGTGTTCCGCGACGGAGTGAAGATGAACGACGAACCGCTTACAAGTCCCGAGTTCACCGACTACGACGTGGAGAGCGGCAAGACCTACTCTTACAGTGTGTCTGTGGTTTACAACCGCGGCGAGTCTGACGACACCGACGAGGTTCAGGTGGAATACACCACAGGCATTGATGCGGCCGATGCCGCCGACAGCAAGGTGTATGCTTCCGACGGACGCATAGTTGTTGACAATGCCGGACAAACAACCGTAGCCGTATATGGCGTTGACGGTGCTCTGGTAGCCACATCGAAGGCATCGGGCAGAAGCGAGATAAAGGTTGCCCGCGGCGTATATCTTGTGAAGGTGGGCGGCAAGACCACAAAGGTATTCGTCCGTTGAGGCTGATTCTGATATAGTCAGGGTGCTGTCGCTGCATTTCTGGGCACGGGTAAGCTAAGTGTGTCCCGTGAGTTTCAGATTGCCGCGACAGCATTTTTTATGTCTTCATGTTCCGTGTGATGACGATGCCTGCCTGTTGAAGCATCCGTCTCACCATGTGTTCCGGGCTTTGTCAGTCCATGATGCGGGCGATATTATACTCAGGAACGCGCACTTCCTCAATCCGGAGAAATCTCCTTCGGCCTGTGTGTCCGCACAACCGCCAGCCGGTCTGCCATTCATGCAGTATGCTGAAATTTCCCGTTTATTCGCTCCTGTCGTTTACTTGTGCGCTCCACAGCGATTCTTGAGCGGTGTTGTAGCCGACCATTTTACATTTGCGGTCGCCGTTTTCAGATTTTTATATTTTGACGGATTCAATGTGCTGGTGCGTCTTTATATAATCGTTCTCAATAGATAATCATCGGTATCGGGTGTGTATTCCTTTCCGTTATTCGGTTTTTCTTCTTCTGTTTTTGTCTGATATGAATCATTTTTTATATTTATGAACAATAATTACACATTCCTTATATGGTCTGTGCAACTATGTGTGGTCTTTATGTCTGTTTGCTGCATTATGCTGTTTGGGCGCTCATAGTACATATATGTGCATGAAAAAATCGTTCAAAATGTATTAAAAATGTTGCATGAACGATTTTTTAAATTTATTGAAATAATTTTTCTAAATCTAAATATCTTAGTTTTATAACTTTGTTGCAGACAAATAAAAATGTCCATAAACAATTTATTATCAGAAATAAACAATTTATTAAATCAAAAAACGCGGTTTATGAAAAACGTCAATCTAATGCTTTCAAGTATGAGACGTATCATGCTGACCGTATTCTTGTCTACTCTCGGCTTATATGCCATGGCGCAGAATACGATGGAAGTCAGTGGTACGGTGAAAGATGAACAAGGCCTGGAGGTGATCGGTGCCAGCGTTATGGAGGAAGGAGCCACCAACGGTGTGATTACTGACATCAACGGCCAATTTAAAATTAAGGTAAAAGAGGGCGCAAAGCTCAAGATTTCTTATGTCGGCTACAACACGATTGTAGTGAAGGCACAGCCACACATGACAATAACGATGGAGGTTGCCAGCAATCTTATAGACGAGCTGGTTGTGACAGGTTATACCACACAGCGTAAGGCAGACCTCACAGGATCGGTTTCGATTGTATCGACAAAGGATCTGAAGACAAGCCCTGATGCCGACCCTATGCGTGCCTTGCAGGGACGTGTCCCGGGTATGACCATCACGACAAACGGTTCGCCTATCGGAACTGGTACGGTGAGAATTCGTGGTGTGGGTTCCATCAACTCTTCGCAGGACCCGTTGTTCGTCATCGATGGCGTGCCTACAACCACTTCGCTCAACTCTCTTAACACCAACGATATAGAGAGTATGCAGGTGTTGAAGGATGCGGCATCGGCTTCAATCTACGGTTCGCGCGCTGCAAACGGTGTGATCATCATCACAACCAAGCAGGGTAAGAAAGGCGGAAAAATGAAAGTGGATTTCTCTACAAACCTCACTGCATCATTCTACACATCGCAGTCGCTCATGAAACTGTGCAACTCGGCAGAATATGCTACGGCAATGGCGCAGGCAGCTCTCAACGACGGAATAGATCCTGTTACCTATGCAGCCAACTACGGTCTTAACCTCAACTCTCAGACAGGTACGCCAATCACGGTGTGGAACCCTGCAACAGAGCAGTATGTGAACTATACGGTGAACGGACGTTACGACGGATTCATCAACAGTTCGAAGACAATGAGATATTCGGACACCGACTGGCTCGACGAGATCTCACGCACGGGATTCTCTCAGAACTACGACCTGTCGCTGTCTAACGCAACAGACAAGTATTCGGCTTTGTTCTCTCTGGGATACAAGAAGAATGAAGGTATATTGAAATATACTTCGTTTGAGAACATCTCTGCCAGAATGAACACCTCTTATAATATAAACAAGATTGTGAAGGTGGGTGAGAACTTCACCGTGACATGGTCGAGACAGGTTGACAGCGCTCCTATGGAGAACGCTCTGAAGATGGCGCCTATCGTTCCTGTTTACGAAATAGACGGCGAGACATTCGGCGGACCTGTAGGAAGTATGTCAGACCGTCAGAACCCGCTGCGCGAGATGTATCAGAACAAGGACAACCATCTGGACTACTGGCGTCTGTTCGGTAATGCTTACGTAGAGCTGAAACCAATCGAAGGACTGGTGCTCCGCTCAAGCTTCGGTATCGACTATTACACTTCTTTCATACAGTCGATGAACCACACATTCCACTCAGACATCGTGAACAACAACATTGCAAGCGTAACGCTTTCGAACAAGAACGACCTGAACTGGACATGGTCTAACACTGCAACTTACAACTTCACTCTTGCCGACAAGCACAATTTCTCTGTATTGCTCGGTGCTGAGCTCTCTAAGCAGAACTCAATAGACTGGTCCGGATACAGCGAGGGCTTCGGCTTTGAGGATCCTGACTACATGTGGCCTAACGCCGCAACGGGTACAGCCCGTGTGAGCGGAGCAATGGTGGGATACAGACTTGCTTCATTCTTCGGCAAGGTGGACTACAACTACGATGACCTTGTATTGGCTTCGTTCACCATACGTCGTGATGGTTCCTCACGTTTCGGAAAAGACAATCGCTGGGGTACATTCCCTGCCGCTACATTAGGTTTCCGTGCTTCTAAGCTCATCGACAAGAGCTGGCTCGACGACTGGAAGATACGTCTCTCTTGGGGTAAGACAGGTAACCAGGCAATCGACAACAACGCTCAGTTCGGTATTTACGTAGTTGACTACGGACTCGACCGTATCACTTCTACTGCTTACGACCTCTATCTGCAGGGCTCGGGTACATTCCCTTCAGGATACCGCGCAACACAGCTGCCTAATCCTAACCTGAAATGGGAGGCTGCCACACAGTATAATATAGGTACAGACTTCTCGCTGTTCCACAGCCAGCTCTACGGTTCTATCGACTGGTATATCAAAGACGTTGACGACATGCTTATCTCTCCGGCATTCATCGGTACAAAGGGTGAAGGCGGCGCAACATGGATGAACGGTCCTTCACTGCGCAACTGGGGTATGGAGTTCATGCTCGGCTACCGTAAAACTCTGTCATGCGGTCTCGGACTCGACATCAGCGCAAACGCTGACTTCTTCCGCAACAGAGTAACATCTCTGCCGGCATCGGCAACAGGTTCTTACGCACACACCTCTAAGCAGACTCTTGTTCAGTCTAAGCAGCCTTACGGTTCAATAGTAGGATATGTCGTTGACGGATTGTTCCAGACACAGGAAGAGGTTGACGCTTCCGGACAGGCTAACGCACGTGTGGGTGGACTGAAATATGCCGACCTCAACGGCGACAATGTCATCACAGCCGACGACCAGGACTGGATCTATAATCCGGTACCGGCATTCTCTTACGGTATCAACATCGGTCTGACATACAAGGACTTCGACCTGAGCATGTTCTGGCAGGGCGTATGCGACAAGGACGTATATAACAACCAGAAATTCCAGACCGACTTCTGGGCTGTAACAGATGCAGGCTCTAACAAGGGTAGCCGTCTGCTCGACGCATGGAACACCAACAACACAGACTCCAACATCCCGAGACTTTCTACAACGAACACTGCCGACGAGGGCCGTGCTTCAAGCTACTTCGTTGAGAACGGTTCTTATCTGAAACTCCGTACACTGCAGTTGGGATACACCGTTCCTTCATCAATACTGTCGAAGCTCAAGATGACAAGCGCACGTGTTTATCTCTCAGGACAGAACCTGCTCACAATCAAGAGCTCAAGCCTTACTTGTCCTGATCCGGAGAATCCTGACTGGAATTATCCGTTGTCAACTTCAATATCATTTGGATTGCAATTAAGTTTCTAACAGATTAATGATTATCAAAATGAAAAAGATATATAACATACTTGCCGCATGCGTTATCGGCCTTACGCTGACAAGTTGTGATGATTTTCTGGATTATAATCCTACTGCCGTCATCGATGTAGATAAGGCCTTTGCCGATCCTGAAGGCATGGTTACCTCGGCATACGCCATGCTCGGCGACTGCTGGTATTCATATCCGTTCAACCTGTTCCCTTATGGAGATATAGCTTCAGACGACTGTCTCAAGGGTGGAAGCGGACCTAACGATACAGGCTATCACGCTATTGATATATGGAAGACCGTTACTCCTACCACTCCGGGTGAGATGGACGAGTTGTGGTATCGTCTGTATTGCGCTGTTTCGCGCTGCAACCGCGCGTTGCTGTCGCTCGAGCGCAACGGTGAGAGCAAACTCGGAGCAGAGACAACACGTCAGCGTATTGCTGAGGTGAAGTTCCTCCGCGGACATTTCTATTACAAACTGCTGACAGTGTTCCGCAAGATACCTTGGATCGACGAGAAGGTGGAGGCTGCCGGAAGTCAGGAGTCTGTAAAAAACGACGCCTATAAATACAGAGAGCTGTTCGGCAAAGTGATCGACGACTTCAAGGCTGCTTACGATGTCCTTCCTGTGAAAGGACCGGGTGAGGACGGCCGTGCCAACAAGATTGCCGCCGCAGCATATCTCGCAAAATGCTATCTTAACCTGGCTTGGGGTGACGGTTATGAGGCAAACACCGGTGTAGGTCACATCACTCCTGAATATATGGACAGCGTTGTGTATTATACAAACGACGTGGTGAACTCTGATTATGGCTATCTTGAGGATTATGGCGACATATTCCTGCCTGAATATAAGAACAGCAAGGAGTCTATATTCGCTGTACAGTGCTCTGACTATGAGGACGACCACACTACATTCGGACGCGCCAACTGGTCAACAGTGCTTAACGGCTGCTGGCAAATGTGGTCTTGCGGATGGGACTTCCACAAACCTTCTCAGAACCTTGTAAATGCGTTCAAGACAAAGAACGGTCTGCCTATGTTTGACGACTATAACAACAGCATCGATTATCCTATTAACGGTCAGCCGACCGCTCAGAAGTGGGATCCGCGTTTGTTCCATACTGTAGGTATGCCTTCGTTCCCGTATAAGTATGAGTCTGAATACACACAGACCATGGCCAACTCGCGTGACGCTACAGACTACGGATATTACACATCTCTGAAAGAGGTGCCGCAGCGTTCGAAGGGAGAGACCTATAACGATTCATGGCAGGCTTTCGCAATGAATGAGTACGTGCTCCGCTACACTGACGTGATGCTTATGCGTGCCGAGGCTCTCATAGAGCTTGGCCGTCTGTCAGAGGCTCGCACAATAATCAACGACATCAGACGCCGTGCGGCAAACTCTGTCGCTAAGCACATTGATTATGCGGCAAACCAGTGTGAGATAGCAGAATATCCGGAGTCTTATTTCGCCAACAAGGAGACAGCACGCAAGTGCCTGCGCTGGGAGCGCCGTCTGGAGATGGCTATGGAGAACGGACGTTTCTTCGACCTGCGCCGTTGGGGTATCGCTTCACAGACTCTGAACGCATACTACGCAAGTGAGCAGAACGATGTTTACAGCTTCTTCGACCATAACGGAAACGTAATGGCCGGTGCACCTGTGACATACGACAGTAACGGAAACATCACAAGCGATACTGAAATGCACTACGGACAGTACTACCGCGACGGTCTCTTCACAGCCGGAAAGAACGAGTTCTTCCCGATACCATACAATCAGATGTTCTACATTCCGGGACTCTATACTCAGAATGAGGGATACAATTGATGCGTTCATAATTTGTAATAATGGTATAATATAGGTGGTTTAGTTTCTTCTAAAAGGAGATGTATCCCTCTGCACGACTTCTGCGTATTTTGTCGTGCACGGATACATTTCTTTAAGATAATAAGATTGTTACGGGATAATCTGATATAATATCCTTTACAGCCACCACGACATGAACATCTCTTTACCATTGCTTGCTCCACACGGTCGGTATGAACATTTACGGAATGGACAATACACAGATTGGATGGTGTGAGAGTGGTATGAATAAATAAGAGGTTGTTTTGACCGTTGTCTATGACATTAGTGCCAAGGCAGGCGTCAAGCCTGTAGCGATAAGGGCTTTGCGAGGTACTGTTATGGACAGTATGAGAGTCTGGTACGGGCCGTATGACGGCTCGATACGGACTTTATAAGAACACGATACGGATGCTTTCAGAATGTCATTCGGGCGTTGTTGTATTGAGAATGCTTGCCGGTATGACGGGCTTGCGTTGCGCAGGCAATATCAGCGGGGAGCGGACGAGAAAATGAAATGCTACGGTTGATGCGTTCTGAAGCGTATGATATGACACCTAAATATGAAACCCTGTATAATCTCATAATGTACAACGCACACTAAACACATACGCTTAATACTATTACTGATGCTGACATACTCTTACACATATTATATGAACCGAAGTAACGGCATACGCACCGCAGCGGCATGTCGCATGAGGCGTTCGGCGAGACGGACGGTGAAGGCTGTCGGCGTGTCAGTGAGGAAGTCTCAGGAAGATTGCCGGCGGATGTGTATGGATAGAGGATGTGCATCGGGTGAGGCAGCGGTAATGAAGGTGTATGATGATTGTTACAATGAATCCATATATTCTGCCGGTCGAGGCAGAACGGCAAACCATGACAGCGGCTGCACGATGAGTCTTTGCGGAACGTGCGCTATTCAGTTTAAGGATGATTGCAACAGAATGTTCTGTCAATACACAATTTACAATATTTACAGTCATAATGGTTTACAACACAGAGAGAACATTACTTGGATCTGTCCTGTCGGGGCTGAAGACGCGAAACGTCGTGAAGAAACATCTGTAGCCGTCCATGGGCTTGTCTCGTCTTGCGCAGGCTCCGGCCTGGCAAATAGTGGAAATATGTATAATGAAAAACCTGCCCGGATGGCAGCTTGCGGCATCGTTTACGATGCATACGACGGAAAAGAATACGGCAAAAGTCCTGACACATCCGCAGTTAGCGATATGTGTGATAATTCCGGTATGCTGTATGTTTCTTCGTGTTTTGGCTTTTGTATAAGTGCTTGTATAAAAAAGAAGTATGTAAAAATCGTTCAAAAAGTAGCAAAAATGTTACATGAACGATTTTTCTTATATTCTGAAACATATCTAAAATGAATAATCTTGTAATAAAGGTTATATTTGCGGTGAAATAACTAAAAATGTTGTAAATAAAAAATTTTTGATTGTAACCATTATGAGAATACTCAATCAGACAACAGCAAGATTAAGTACAGTGGCATTGGCGTCAGTGCTCTCGCTGACTTATGTCCAGGCACAGGACACAAAAACAGACACGGAAGGTTCGGACAAAGAAGAGGGCAACCGTAATGTAATGCTTAACGCATCAAGCGCCAACGGTCCGCGTGAAATACAGATCGGACTGCCTTCGGCCGATGTAAACGTGTTGGAGAACGGACTTCCGGTGACTTATGCCACCAATCCTCACTCCATAAACTCAAACTGGCGTTCGGACGCAAGCCTTAGCCACGTGGGACTGCTCAAGATTTCTGAGACAGCCATCACTACCGGTAACATCGGTTATGCTGTTAATTCTTTCACACAGCTCGGACAGAAGGGCTTCCATGGCCGTCTTGACTACAAGTCTAACCATTTCGGACTGCAGGAGTTCTCGCTCAACCTCAACGGCTCGATGGGCAAGGGCTGGTATTACAGTACAAGCCTTTATCAGGACTTCGATCCGGGAACATTCAAGATCAAATCAACTCCTTTCCAGGACCGTACTCAGATTTATAAGGCGGCTCTTACAAAACGCTATGGTGACGGCCGCGGTGAATTCACGGCTATGTATCACTATTCCAACAGTCATCCGGTATATAACTACGCCACACAGTCGGCTCCTTTCATCTATGTGGGCGACGGAAGCGTGAAAGAATACGGAGACTTCAGACTCGGAACCACTTCATATCTTCCTACGGAAAACAATATTACATATCGTGACATACGCACAGGTCAGCTCAAGCAGACAACTCTTTATGATGCGATAGAGAACCATTCGAGCGAGGTGTCACTCATGAACACTTACAAATGGGATAACGGACTTACATGGAAAATCATCGGACGATATGACAATGCGCGTGGTGCATTGGTATATCAGACACCTATGTCGCTCATCAATGTAAAGGATAACAACAGCTACAACTATGTACTGCGTGGCGTTGACGGACAGCTCACTCCTTATACAGGAGAGTATGTACAGACACGTATGTCTTGTCTTAACTCGGGCGATATCGACGAGCTTCTCTTCACCTCGGAGTTGTCGAAGAAATTTTCTACATCAACACTGCGCGTGGGCGTAAACGAATGGTATTACGACATCGACTATACATCGAACACCACAATGTATGATCAGAGCGTACCTTCAGACGGAAGCTATCCGGTCAGAGTGTATGACTCAAACAAGCACAACGACTTTTTCTATGATTTCAACAAGAATGCCTCTGAGTATTACAAAGGACATGAGAACAAGCTCGCACTCTATCTGACACACGACTGGGACATCACTCCTAAGTTCAATGTTTACTATGGTGCACGTTTCGAGTGGCAGTCGCTCCGCGGTGAGAATGCTGCCGTGAAGAACTCAAATGGTGAATATGTAGGACGTTTCGCTGACTACTATCTCGGTGCAACTGCTCCTGACGGAACAAAGATTACACCTACACCGCTCAGCTACGACTGGTTCAATTACGATTTCACCGCAGCGCTCACTTATCGTCTGACAGACAATTTCGGACTGACCGGTGACTTCACTTACATCGTACAGCATCCGCGTCTCGAGAACTTCTCTCCGGCAACAATGCCTAACACAGACAAGATATCTGTACCGCTGGGACGTGCCGGTATCTACTACAACAACTCATGGTTGAGCCTCACATCGCTCTTCTCATACATCTCGAAGACAAACAACAACTCTACGCTCAATCTGCAGCATGACGGTGAAATCATGGCTGCTCCGCTTACATACGACATACAGACCATCGGATGGACAACAGACGTTATGGCCCATCCTATAAAGGGACTCGACATACACTTCCTCTTCACCTATCAGAAACCGACATACAAGAAGTATGAGACTTCTGTCACATTCTCTGACGGATATGAAGGAAAGATCAACGCCACTGGAAATATTGTGGCTGAGATACCGCAGGTGCTCATCGAGTTCGATCCGAGCTACATGATAACCAAAGACTTGAAGATCTGGACCAGCTTCCGTTACTTCAGCAAGACCTACGCCAACATCAACGAGGCTTACTACTTCAACGGTCACTGGGAGACATTCGGAGGTTTGAACTGGCAGGTGAACAAGAAACTGTCGCTCGGATGCACAGTTGTCAACTTCCTCAATCAGACCGGAGCGAAAGGCAGTATCGCCGGTGCTGAGCTCATCACCAAGGACGAGGCAAAACAGTATAACGGTCACCTCATGACTGGAAGCTATCTGCGTCCGTTCACTGTTGAGTTCTCGGCTTCGCTGAAATTCTGATACGGTTTAACTGTCCCGCATCTATCTGTAAAGAACGCTGCGGGACAGACTGACACTTTATCAATGAACATAATAACCAATTATCCGAAGTAATCTATGAACAATATTTTTCTTCTTAAAACAATGGCCGTAGCGGCATTCTCTCTGACCGCACAGGCTCTCATGGCGCAGGACATCAACGTCAGTCGTCATGGTGACACAACAGTAGTTGAAATCAATAATCCGCAGAAATATCTCATTCTGCCGATAGAAGAGGACAAGGGCGAGTCTCAGGTTAAACTCGACACCGGTTCTCCTGCCGACACATGGATGGACATACGTCTGGCCCGTAACAAGACAGACTACAGTGTTCCGTTCGAATTGGGCAGTGGCAAGAAAGCCGTGGTTAAGATTCTGAACATCGAACCGGAGGCTCTTGCATTGAAGACTCTCAAGATGTCTGACACATGGAGCGTTGTCAACACCGATTATTATCGTCCGCTCTATCATCACACACCTTCTTACGGATGGATGAACGATGCTAACGGAATGGTTTACAAGGACGGTGAGTATCATCTTTATTTCCAGTACAATCCTTACGGATCTAAGTGGGGAAACATGCACTGGGGACATGCTGTGAGCACCGACCTGGCACATTGGAAGGAACTTGCTCCGGCAATCGCACGTGATACACTGGGACAGATCTTCTCTGGAAGCTCTGTTGTGGATAAGAACAACACTGCCGGATATGGCAACGGCGCCATCATCGCTCTTTACACATCGGCAAGCGACAAGAACGGACAGATACAGTGTATGGCATACAGCACCGACAACGGACGTACATTTACAAAGTATGAGGGTAACCCTGTGCTCCGTCCTTTCGACGGACTGAAGGATTTCCGTGACCCGAAAGTGTTCTGGTATGCTCCGGCAAACTCTTGGTATATGATTGTTTCGGCAGACAAGGAAATGCGTTTCTACAAGTCTCCCGACCTCAAGAAATGGACATATGTCAGCGGTTTCGGACGCGGCTACGGCATGCAGCCATGTCAGTATGAGTGCCCTGATTTCGTACAGCTGCCTGTAAATGGTGACAAGAACAACATGAAGTTCGTCATGCTTATGAATGTAAACCCGGGATGTCTCTTCGGTGGTAGCGCCACAGAATATTTCGTAGGCGATTTCGACGGCACAACATTCAAATGTCTTGACGATCCTTACACTGCTAAATGGCTCGACTATGGTAAGGACCACTATGCTACTGTATGTTTCTCAAACACCGGCGACCGTGTTATCGCAATGCCGTGGATGAGCAACTGGCAGTATGCCAACGTTACTCCTATCAAGCAGTACAGAGGTGCTAACGGCCTGCCGCGTGAGCTCTCACTCTACACAAAGGACGGACATTATTATGTAGCTGCTGACGTAGCTCCTGAAATCAAGGCTCTGCGCAAGGACACCAAGACTCTTGACAACATGAAGGTTAAGGGTGAGAACAACAAGGCCGGTGTGGCTGCAGGATGTGAAGGTGCATTCGAACTCGAGGCAGACGTTACTCCGGGTAAGGCCGGTGTGGCAGGTATCGAGCTCTATAATGACAAAGGCGAGAAGACACTTGTTTATCTCGACATGAAGAACAATCGCATCGTCATGGACCGTACACAGAGCGGACTTACCGACTTCGGACTGAAATCAGATCCTCACGGCATAGAGAAAGAGGCTGACGCAAAGCGCGCAAGCGAGAACAAAAAGCCTATGCGTATCGAGAATTCAGTGAACTATAAGAACGATTTCGCACTTGGAACATGGGCTCCGCTCAACCTTTGCGAAGGCAAGACATATCATGTTGACATCTTCGTTGACAAATGCTCTGTAGAACTGTTTGTTGACGGTGGACGCATTGCCATGACCAACCTTGTATTCCCGACAAAGCCTTATGACTCTGTACGTTTCTATACTGAAGGAGGAAAGGCTGAATATGCTAATGTCAAGGTTCACAAAATAAGTCTGTAAGGATATAATATTATTAGGAATTATTACGTTAAGTAATAAAACGTATAAACCTATTTTATTAAAACCAACCTAATGAGAAAATTCTGCATTATTATATCATCATTGCTGCTGCTGAGTGGATCAGCAGCAGCTGATGAACGTAAAACCATACGTGTGAGCACCGACAATACCGATATGATATTGCAGGTGAACAATAATGGCAGGCTCTATATGGTGTATCTTGGCGACAAATTGCTTAACGCGGCAGATGTTGACAAGTTCGATTGGCAGGTTAATACAGGCTCAGACGGAAGCGTGAGCTCACGAGGACATGAGGCTTATATGACGTCGGGAGGAGAAGACTTCTTCGAGCCGGCACTGGCCGTTACCCACGCCGATGGTGATAAGACCACATACCTTTATTATAAAGACTCAGAGACACGCGCCATTGACGGTGGTACAGAGACAGTCATACGTCTTGCCGACAAGAAATATCCTCTTGAGGTGACGTTGCATTATGCCGCTTACAATCGTCAGAATGTCATAAAGGCATGGAGTGAGATTGTTCATCACGAGAAGTCCGACATTACTTTATGGAAGTATGCAAGCACGATGCTGTATTTCAATGAGCCGTCATATTTCCTTACCAGCTATCACAGCGATTGGGCGCGTGAGGCACAACCGGTCACCCAGAAGCTGACTTACGGTAAGAAAATAATAGACACTAAGCTTGGCACACGTGCAGCTATGTACATGCAGCCTTTCTTTGAGCTGGGCATAAATGCTCCTGCAAGTGAATGTTCTGGCAAGGTGATGCTCGGAACCATAGGATGGACAGGAAACTTCAGATTCACTTTCGAGGTTGACAATGTCGGCGGACTACGTGTCATTCCTGGTATCAATCCATACGCCTCGGACTACAAGCTGAAGGCCGGCGAGAACTTTGTCACACCTGAATTCATATTCACGTTCAGTGATAATGGCATAGGCGAGGCAACCCGTAACCTGCACGACTGGGCACGTCTTTATCAGCTCAAGGATGGCATGGACGACCGTATGACATTGCTCAACAACTGGGAGAGCACAGCGTTCGACTTCGATCAGGACAAGCTCGCAGGAGTGATGGACGATGCTGCCAGACTTGGTGTTGACATGTTCCTGCTTGACGACGGATGGTTTGCCAACAAATATCCGCGCAACGACGACACTACCGGACTTGGCGACTGGGAGCCTAACAAAGTGAAACTGCCTCAAGGCATAGCCGGACTGACGGCTGCGGCGAAGAAAGCCGGCGTGAAGTTCGGAATATGGATAGAACCTGAAATGGTCAGCCCTAAGAGTCAGTTGTATGAGAAGCACCCCGATTGGGTCATAACACAGCCTGGACGCGACATATACTACTATCGCAATCAGCTCGTGCTCGATCTTGCCAATCCTAAGGTGCAGGACTACGTATTCGGCGTTGCCGATAAGATTCTATCAGACAATCCGGACGTGGCATACTTCAAATGGGACTGCAACAGTCCTATTACGAACATTCGCTCGCCTTATCTTAAAGACAAGCAGGGCAATCTCTATGTCGATTATGTGCGCGGATTGTACAATGTGCTCAAAAGACTCGAGGCTAAATATCCTCATGTGCCAATGATGCTCTGCTCGGGTGGAGGCGCACGCTGCGACTATGAGGCTCTGAAGTATTTCACCGAGTTCTGGTGCAGCGACAATACAGATCCGTTCGAGCGTATCTACATACAGTGGAACATGTCCAAGTTCTTCCCTGTCAAGGCCATGGCTTCACATGTGACTGACTGGAACAAGAAGGCGAGCATGAAGTTCCGCGTAGATGTGGCAAGCATGTGCAAACTCGGATTCGACATTGACGTGCACAATCTGTCCGACGCCGATTTCAATCTTTGCAAACAGGCAGTGGCTAATTACAACAGACTGAAACCGGTAATCCTGGATGGTGAAATGTATAGATTAGTATCTCCGTACGAAGGCAATCATGCCGCAGTAAACTACGTGTCGGAAGACAAGACCCATGCTGTACTCTTCGCTTACGATCTGCACCCGCGTTACAAGGAACCGCTGTTCAACGTAAAGCTCCAGGGACTTGACCCGTCACTTGTCTATAGCGTGAAGGAAATAAATCTGCCTGAAGGCCAGAAGGCCGAGACCAAGACTTACACAGGCGATTATCTCATGAAGATAGGTTTGCCTGTGCTTACTGCATCAGAAGGAACGAGCCACGTACTCGAACTGACAGCCGAAAACTAATCTTTAAACAATATAAAAACCGTTATGAAACAAAACAAAGCTATTTACATAATCCCCGTGATGTTCTGCTTCTTCGCGATGGGATTTGTCGATCTGGTAGGCATCGCCTCCAATTATATTAAAGAAGATCTTGCGCTCAACGACTCGACAGCCAACATCCTGCCGTCGCTCGTGTTCTTCTGGTTCCTCATTTTCAGTGTGCCGACAGGTATGCTGATGAACCGCATAGGGCGCAAAAATACAGTGTTGCTGTCACTTATTGTCACCATAGTGTCACTGCTGTTGCCACTTCTTGACGAGAGTTTCACAGTCATGCTTCTGGCTTTCTCGTTGCTCGGCATCGGAAATGCTCTCATGCAGACATCGCTCAATCCGCTTATCTCTTCGATCATCAGCGGTAAGCATCTTGCCAGCACGCTCACATTCGGACAGTTCATCAAGGCCATCGCTTCGTTTCTTGCGCCTTATCTGGCAATGTGGGGAGCCACGGCAGTCATTCCTTCATTCGGATTCGACTGGAAGGTGCTCTTCGCCATCTATTTTGTTGTGGGCATAGCTGCAGCCCTGCTGCTGTGGGCCACTCCTATAGACGAGGGCGAGAAGAGTGACAGTGCGTCAAGCTTTGCCGATTGTCTGCGTCTGCTGGGCAAGCCGGTTGTGCTTCTGTCGTTCATCGGCATCATGTGCCACGTTGGTATTGATGTTGGCAGCAACACCACAGCTCCGAAGATTCTTATGGAACGTTTGGGCATGTCGCTAAATGACGCTGCGTTCGCCACAAGCCTTTACTTCATCTTCCGTACCATCGGATGTCTTACGGGTTCGTTCATACTTCGTGTGATGAACCACCGTGCGTTCTTCACCATCAGCATCGTCATGATGGCTCTGAGTATGCTCGGCATGGCATTCGGAACGTCAAAGATAGTGCTTTACACAGCCATCGCTCTTGTTGGTTATGGCAACTCTAATGTGTTCTCATTGGTATATTCGCAGGCTCTGCTTTCCGTTCCAGAACGTCAGAACGAAGTTTCCGGACTTATGATCATGGGTCTCTTCGGTGGAACAGTGTTCCCGTTGTTCATGGGCTTCGCCTCAGACGCAGCCGGACAGATGGGAGCTGTGGCTGTAATGGCTATTGGAGTGATATATCTTTTCACATTTATTAAAAATATAAAGCACTGATATAATAATGAAGAATATAGTCGTAGGACTTGGAGAAGCACTGTGGGATGTGCTTCCGGATGGAAGGAAATTAGGAGGAGCGCCGGCAAACTTCGCTTATCATGCCGGACAGTTTGGTATTGATACTTTGGCAGTGAGCGCACTGGGTAAAGATAGCTTGGGCGATGAGACATGCAAGGAACTTGAGAAGAAAGGTCTGCGCCATGTCATGCCGCGTTTGGATTATCCCACCGGCACCGTGCAGGTGACGCTCGATAAGTCAGGAGTGCCTGCTTATGACATCAAGGAAGGTGTGGCATGGGACAACATACCGTTCACACCCGAGATAGAAGAAATAGCACACAACTGCCGTGCCGTGTGCTTCGGTTCGCTGGCACAGCGTAACAAGGTGTCTCGCGAGACAATACGCAAGTTTGTCAAGGCCACACCGAAAGACTGCATGCGCATCTTCGACATCAACCTGCGTCAGAGCTTCTACACCAAGGAAGTGATACAGGAGTCGCTCAGACTGTGCAATGTTCTGAAGATAAACGATGAGGAACTTGTCACCATCGGTCGCATGTTCGGCTATCCCGGACTCGACATGAGCAACAAGTGCTGGCTGCTTCTCGGCAAGTACAATCTCGATGTTCTCGTACTCACATGCGGCATCAACGGCAGCTACGTGTTCACACGCGGTGAGATGTCTTTCCAGACCACGCCTAAGGTAAAGGTGGCCGACACCGTAGGAGCAGGCGACTCTTTCACCGGTTCGTTCTGCGCAGCCCTCATAAGCGGCATGCCGATAGCCGAGGCTCACAAGCTGGCCGTAGATGTTTCGGCATACGTCTGTACCCAGAACGGTGCAATGCCTGTGCTTCCTGTCGAGCTGACATCAAGAACAAAGCTGTCGGCCCAGCCTGTAAAGGAATAAAACGAATAAGTATTATTGTTTAGTAATTGAGGAGAGCAGATATAAAAGTTGCGGTTACCCGTCTTGTGCACGCACATATTGTGCAGTGCGGTGATGATGAAGAAATATGTATAAACGGGCACCGTCTTTTATATCTGCCTTTTTTGTATCATTTCTTGAACACCTTTTTCACAGCTTCAAGAAATCCGTATTTGAAGTGAGTGTCGGGCTCGAGATAACTGCCTTCGGCCCATTCGTTCCACGCGTTTATCGTCACAAGCGGCACCTGGTTGGGGTGTTTGTCCACAAATTCTTTTGCCACACGCAGGAAGTTCTCAAACTTCTCCGGCGTAACACCCGTAACTGCCGGCTGCGGATTGTTGCCCGGAAAGCGCGGATTGTTGTCCCAGTTTATTGATACATGCGGAAAGTAGGGCACAGAGAAACCGTTGCTGAATTCGTCGTATTTGGCTGTCGCCTGCTCGCCCCACGACTGATAGTCCTGGTTGGCTGGCACGAAGTGGCACCACTGATAGTTTGTCAGACTCTCAAATCCGAGATACTTCACCGTGTTGTCCTGTGTCTCCGTCTTGTCACCTGGCACTCCCGATAGCGTTGTAGGCAGCGCGCCCCACAGTATCGCCTGCAGATGCATGCCCTTCAGCCCTGCCTTCACACACTTGTCACGGAATCGGTCGAGCGCCTTCCTGGCGTTCTCCATGCCTCCCATTCCGTTTACGAACGTTCCCACCTCATAAATGGCGAACACCGGCTTGCCGTCTATCGTGTAGTAATTGGGCTGTGAGAAATAATCCTTTATTATGTGGTCGGTGAATCGGTCGAAGTCCTCTGCGCTCGTCTCTCCCTTCCAGTAAATCTTGTTCTTGTCCGGCTCGTCCGGATTTATATAAGCCGTGTGCGTATGGTTTGCCCACATCAGGTAGAACTTCATCTTGCGGTTGTTCTTGGCCTTCAGGAAACCGTCGTTCAGAACACTCTCAAGGAAAGGCCGTCCCTCATACCAGTACCAGTCGAATATGAACGTGTTAACGCCATATTTCAGTGCCGTCTTTATTATCTTCTCCTGTGTCTTTGGGCTTGCCTCATCCAGATAGCCCCACAGAGGCACCCTTGGCTGCCTGTGTCCCTCATACTTGGGCTTAGCCTTATACACGGCCTCCCATTCGCCCTTGCCGTCGTGGAATATGTTCATTTCGTTCTGAAAGCGCGGCTCGTCGTGATAGGCGGGCCACACATAAGCCGCCACGTCGTATTTCCCGTTCTGGCCATACATGCCGAGCGAGACAGTGAGCAGTAGTGTTAATAGATGTTTCTTCATGTTGTAGAATTTTTGTTTTGTGTTTTATTGAATGATTTGAAACGGATTATAGTATGATTAATATATGATATTATAATAGTGTCGATTTGCCCGTTTTCGATGATAATCACGCATGTTTAGGATTCCGGTATTTTGAAAATGACTTTTCGAAGTTCTGGTATTGATCTTCCGGAAGCGTGATATTGACTCTTTTAGGACTTGAAATAAGTTTTATTACTTTAATTTTCTCAAGAATTACATGATTGTATGGCTGAATATCTTTTGTGCCGCAGCATTCCATTGTTTTCTTGTTTAGAGATGTAGGAATGCTGCGGCGGGGTAGTGGACCGGCACACATCAGCGCACTATGACTTTGCGTCCATCTCTGATATATATGCCTGGTTTATTGGCGTCTTTCACCTCTATACCCTGTATTGTGTATGTCTTGCTGTTGTTGTTGCGATTATTCTCCATTTCGGTTATTCCGGTAGAGGTCGTCGGGCCGAGATAAGTCAGTCTGAAGTTGTCCACCACAATCCAGTCGTTGTCTACGGCATTCTGTTTGAATATGCCGATGGTGAGCAGTCCGTCGCTGCCAACCTCCACTTCTGTCGATGTTTTGTATAGTCCGTTCTGGAAGTAGTTTGTCGCATCAGTGCCGCTTGCAGGCAGTTCTCCAGCCTCTGTCGTCACACCATATCCCGGAGCCATCCCTACTCCTTCTGTTATGTCGGGCAGTGGAGTTTCCGCTTCGTTGGCATACAGCACAGCTTCGCGCGTTGCTTTCTCTCCGGCTTTGAACATTCTTTCCACGTTGCGTGTGTTCCCGTTACGGTAGAAGCCCTGTACCGATACTATGTATTTTCCTGCCGGCAGGTCCTTTATGTCCTGTGTCAGTTCGAAAGCGTTGCCAGAGCCTTCAACAGCGAATGCAAAGTCCTCCTGTCTGTTGCCCCTGCCTTCTATTGTGCCTGCGTTGTGAGCCCAGGCGCCGTTTTCCTTATCCCATGTGGTGTTGCCATATTCCCGCTGATTAAATCCTGGCATCTTTATGAGATATGTGGCATCAACAGGATTTTCAGGTGATGCGTTCTTGAGCAGCGCGTCACGGTCGGCTTTGCTCACGAGAATCCATTGCGCGTCGGGCGACTCCAGATTTGTCTCACTCGTTCCTACTGTCGCATAGAAAGCTACGCCTGCTCCGGCGTCTGTTGTAGCGTAAGGATTGAAAGCCATTCCTTCGTTGGGCGAGGTGCGTTTCACGATGTTATATACACATTCTGTGCCTTCCACTTGTTTGAATGCCCAAAGATTCTGATCCGGTGTGTCGCAGTAGCCGTTGTAGTTTAACCAGTCACCGCTGCCGTTGTCCAGTCCGGTACTTATTCTGAATGTGCCGGCTGTCTTTGTGAGCGTAACAGGTATTCCCGGAAAACCGAGTGCCGCATGTGCGCCCCAGTCCGATCCGCCGCATAAGAACTGCTTTTGTCCTACGTTGTACAGATAGAACTCACCATTGTCCGGAGCGTTTCCGGTGAATACGTTTTCGTGTTTGTCTGCGGCGTTGATCTTGCGTTCAAATCTCAATGCCTGCAGGCTCTGTTGCAGATCTTTGGCAGTAGTAGCCTCGCTCACTGTTTTTTGCGCGTTTGCAATGGCTTCGGCATAATCCGGTGTGGACTCTTCACCGAGCGCTATGTCTATGGTCTGTCTCAGCGTGGCGATGGTTGCGACCGACTGTTTTATGGTGGTTGTGAGCGATGTGAGCTTCTCCGTCATGTTTATCACGGCATCCACGTCATCAGATGTTGTCAGCATCTCAGCCTCTGCCATGCATTCGCTCAAAGCAGTATTCATCGCATCGGTTCCGGACGTGACATATTGTTCCGCTTCTTCCATGGCTTTCACAAGCGCATCTGTTATTTCTGTCATGTCGATGTCCTTACCGAGATATACTATTTTCCAGTTGTCGAACACGGTCCAGTCTGCTTCCACTCCGTCGCTCGACGGCTTAGACAGACCTATGCGCAACTCTCCGCCAGTGACGGGCACTGTGAGTGGTTCGTTCTGATAGCCACCCTCGAAGAATATTGCCGACGCGCAGTCGAGGTCGTTCGGTGTCCATTTGCCGGCTGCCTGATAGTAGTAATACGGTGTCTCCACGTCAGAGCCACCTTCTATTATACATTGTAGAGGCTTTTTCACGTGGTTTGCGAAATACATTGTACGCATTGTCTCTGTGCCGTTCTCGTGCTTTTCTATGAATCCACTGCCGTCACGGTAGTAGCCCTGTACGCTTACGAGATATGTTCCGTCGGGTATTCCGTTGATGGTCTGGTGCATGTCTATGCTTGTTGAGTTCCAGCTCTCGTGCGCACGGTTGCACATCACCCTTCCGTCGCCGCCTACTACATTGTTTCCACCTCCGAAACTTGCGTTCCATGCACTGTATCGTTCGTCGTTGAAAGCGAAGTTGGGATCCTGTACAAGCCAAGTCACGTCAACCGGATGTTGTGGCGTAGCTTCCGCCATTGCAGCTATTCGTTCCTCTCTTGTGACGAGCTGCCACGTGTTGTTTGACGTTGCGTTCTGACTGATATATCCGTCATCGCCCATACCTATCTTGCCGTAGTCAGACTCAATGGTGTAGGCATTGCTTATGTCGGAGCCCTCCACAGGCGTTATCCGCCATATAGTCACGGCATCACCGGTGTCCATATACAGACCGTTTCCGTTGATGCTGTGGTTGCCGCTGAATTTAGGATTGAGTCTGTAGCCGTTGCCCTCGGCAGTGATGCTTACTTCAAAACCGCGCGTGTCCAGCTCCGCTCTTGTTGTCCACTGGTCGGTGCGTCGGTCGTTGTTCTGCAGCCACATGCCAGACTCCACGTTGTACAGGAAAAACTCTCCGTTTGTGACCTGCGAGCCTTTGTATGGTGACGATGTGTTCTGTGCCCCGGCAGTTGCCGATGCCATGAGCATTATTATAGGGAATATATATCTGTTCATGTTATGATTCTTTTTGTTGTTCTATTTTATTATCTTCTTGTTTATCACACTGCCGTCGGTCATGGTTACAGTGGCTACCATCATGCCTTTGCCGTTTACTTCTGTCGAGCATGCGTCACGTCCTGAACTGACAGTTTTCATAAGTCGTCCGTCTGCCGAATATATCTTCACACTGTCTATTGTTCCGTCACAGGTGAAAGTCAGTCTGTCGCCGTCGGTCTTAACTGTCACATTGTTGTCGTCGGCTGTTTGGGCGGTATGTATGCCATCTGTTACACCGTTGTCGTCGAGTCTTAGTTCCATCCATGTCCACGATTCGTCATGCCTTACGTCTGGTATCGATTCCGAAACGAAGCCGTTGTTGCATCTGTCCTGTACCTCTATGCCTGCAGCCATACGCTGTCCTGTGGGCGCACCTGTCTTTCCGAGGGCTTGCCACGGTATGGCTGCCTCGATTACGTAATGGTCGTCTTCCACGTTCACTTTGCAGCTTATGCCTTGTAGGTCGCACTCAGTCCAGTAGCCGTTGTCGCCCTGGAGACATTCGAATTTTCCGTCTGTAGAGAAGAATATGTCGAACATGCCTTTCACGGGAGCCGTGTCCGACACGTTGTCGGCATCAATAAGCAGTCTCACACCGTCCTTCAGCAATCGCGACTGCGACGAGCCTGCGGTTGGTGTGTTGTCATCGACGTTTGCCACAAAGTACAGACAGTCGTTGTCGTAACTCAGGTCGGCATATACGTTGTGTCCGAGTGAGTTTGTTCCCATCATTATCTGATTGGCTTCAGGTGTGTGATATTCGTCGGTTCCTATTGTTCCATCGAGTGTCGGATGGCCGTAATATGCCTTGAGCATACGGCGTGGATAGCCCTTCACCATGTCCACATGACGTCCGTTCGGTCCTGAGACGAATCCTCCGAGCGCGCACACCTCACCAGTATCTACTACCGATACCGAATTTACTTCGATTGATATTCCTGACTCCACATTGTCGGGGAATGGTTGCGACATGGCTTTGAAGTTGCGGGCATTCTCGTCGCCCACATAAACATACATGTTCATTACGCCGTAGTTTCCGCTCTTATAGTATGATTGTCTCGACAGCAAAGTCTCTCCCCATGGCAGTACACGCATATAAGGCGCGCCGCCAAACGCGAGAGGACACCAGTCGTAGTCTATCACTTGTGAGCGATATGGACTGTTTGCTCCTACAGGAGCGTTGCTCCAGTTATCTTCTATTGATGTTCTTACAGTCACCGGTACGAAGCTTTCCATGCCCGGCCAACCGTTGTCTTCAATTGTCAGTACTATACTGTCGCCTACAATTACCGGTGTTGGCATTCCGTCTCTTGAGCCGGGGCGGAACGAAACGGTCTGCGGCGCGCTCCAGGTCTTGCCACGGTCGAACGAACGCATAAGTTGTATGCACTGTTCTCCTGATGTGACGTATGGTGCTTCGTCAGACACATAGAGATGTACTTCGCCCGACGGCAACTCGAGTATTGCCGGTTCCCAACATCCGTTTTCGAATGTTGTCTCGCCGTCATATACGAATATCTCGTCGCCCCACGTCTCGCCGTTATCCTCGCTTATATGCAGTCTGACTCCGAAACGTCCTCCGGGTACTGATGGGAAACCTATGTTGTATGTAATGATTATCTTGCCGTCGCTCAACTGATAAAGGTCGGCGTCGTAGTAGTTGAATCCTTCCGGATGATGGAAAACTGTTTTCTGTGGCGACCATGTACGACCGTTGTCCTCGCTGGTGCTTATCACTATGTCCCAGTTCACCTCTGTAACGGCGAGCAGTCGTCCGTCTTGCAGTTGTATCAGACGTGCATACCATCCTCCGTCGAATATTGTCTGCTGACTGCGCATATCCCAGAATATGCGTGAACCCCTGTAAGGTTCTTTCCTTCCGGAATACATGTTGAGTACACATAATCCGAAGATTAAAAACAAGTAAAGTCTCTTCATGTTGTTATGTTATAGATTAATGTGTTATGAATAATAGATTTTTTGAAAGCTTATGTATGGGTCATAATGAAACCGTTATAGTATTACTTTTAACTAACAGATTTCTTATTTTCAGATTGTTTCGTAAGGTTTAATGGTAATGGTCCTTTATTAGTGTATGTTATATATTTAGAACCAACAGCATATTGCAAATATAAATTTATTATTTAATGTAGCGGTGTGTTGATGGTAAAAAAACGGCCACCATTTGTCTGATTGTGTCAGAATATGCTGCCGAATGAGCAAAAACAGCATACGCAGCAATACATAAGGCGGAAAGTATGGATTGGGTTATGTGCCCGGTGTCCAGCCTTTCCGCCTTTATATATGAATATGGTGTTTGTGTTATATCATTTTACGCAACGATTGTCAGATGCTCATCATCGGCATTATCGAGGGCGTGATGAGTGCCGTGAATATGCCGTTGAGGGTCAGTCCGAGGCTGGCGTATGCACCGTGCAGCTTGCTCACGTCCATCGATGTGGCCGTGCCGAGGGCGTGGGCTGCGGTTCCCATCGACAGTCCCTGAGCCATTGGGGTGCGTACATGGGCGAAACCCATGGTGCGGTAGCCGGCTACAGCGCACAGCAGTCCTACGCACACCACCACTGCGGCCGTGAGCGACGGAATGCCGCCGATGGCCTTGGTTATCTCCATTGCAATAGGCGTGGTGACCGATTTGGGCGCGAGCGACAGAACCACCTCGCGCGACGCGCCCATCAGTCGGGCTATCACCACTACCGACACAATGCCTACTATGCAGCCCGCAAGCTCGGATACGAGTATCGGCAGGAACTGCTTCTTTATGGTCTCGAGCTGCTGATAGAGCGGCACACCCAGTGCCACAACTGCCGGACGCAGCCAGAACTCAATCATGTGGCCGCCGGCGTTGTAGGTGTCGTAGCTCGTGCCGGTGACGCTCAGGAATATTATGACGGTGGCTATTGCCACGAGTATGGGGTTCATTATGGCCCAGCCGGTGCGGCGGCGCATCAGCTTGCCAAAGAAATAAGAGCCGAATGTGAGTGCTATGAGGAAATACTCGTTATGGAAATATGTCATTGTTTGCCTCCTTTATATTTGCGTACAACCTTGCCGTAGAGCTCGTGGACCCATCCTGTGGTGAAGAGCACGAGCACCGTCGATACCACCGATGCTATGACTATTGGCCACAACTGTGCCTTGATGATGTCGAAGTAAACCATAATGGCGACTCCTGGCGGAACGAAGAAGAAACCGATGTTTGCCACGAGGAAGTCTGACAGACCCTGCACCCATTCGAGGCGCACTACGCGGAGTTTGAGAAGAAGTGTGAGAATGAGCATACCGAGAATGCTCGAAGGCAGGGGGACGTGAGTGAGATAGATTAAAAGTTCGCCCAGTGCCAGGCATCCGAACAGGATTGCCAGTTGACGGATCATCATAACTGAAAAATCTTTTTACCTTTTTTTGTTTTATTTAAGAAGTCGCAAAATTAATAAATTATGCTGTAATACGGCACAATATTCGTATAAAATCAGTCCGAAACAGTCCTTATTTGTCTTTATTGCCATTATGTGGCGGCATAATTGGGCTCAGAATGGTCCGTCGGCTGGTTCTGTAGGTGCTTGAAGAGTGGCGGGCTGAAGCTGTCAAAACATGACGATATGCGGTCGTAAGACGACGTTTCCCCAGCCATTGCCACGTGTGCGGAACTTGTTTACGGGCACACGGCAGGCAGCTTGTTTTCGGCGTTCAGACACAATTTATTCACAATAAATGACCTGTCATACGAATATTATCCGTAACTTTGGAATCAGCATACGTCGTGGAGCCTGCCGCGAATGTCCGTATCGACTATGTGGACGGCTGAAACCGGGCGTGTGCTCCGTACGAAAAACATACACTAACCGATAAAAACTTACACTGCATCATGACAAGACATAAGATACCGGTCGTGCTCATGGCCGCGCTCATGGCCTGCACGTCACTGCCGTCTTCGGCACAGGGAACGGCCGACGACTACAACCGGGCTTACAGCCTGCGCGAGAAATACAGCCAGAGTCACGTGCTTTATGCTGACGTTGAACCACACTGGATTGAATACACCGACTCGTTCTGGTATGTAAGAAACACGGAGCGCGGCCGCGAGTATGCGCTCGTAGATGCACGCGGAGCACGACGCACCGACCTCTTCAACCACGGGCGGCTGGCCGAACAGCTGTCGGCCATGAGCGGAAAGAAGGTGGAGCCCTACCGTATATATATTAATAAGGTGCGCACGGACCGTACCGCGGAGAATCTGCGATTTGAGTTCGACGGTCGTAGATGGGCTTACAACACGAAGGAAAACACGCTCACGAAGGAAGGCAACGTGCATGCTCCCGCGCCACAACGCCACTGGATGGAGGTGGACGACGAGAAATCGGGCGGTCCCGTAACCTCGCCCGACGGCAGATATGTGGCTTTTGTGAGAGACGACAACGTGTGGGTGCGCAACTCGTCGGGCGGAGGCGAGCGCCAGCTGAGCATCGACGGAACACAGGGAAACTACTATTCCACATACATACAATGGTCGCCCGACTCGCGGCGTGTGATGGCGTGCAGGATACGTCCTGCCGCCAAGCGCTATGCCTATTACGTGGAGTCGTCGCCTGCCGACCAGCTACAGCCCGTGCTCCACAAGCAGGAGTATGCCAAGCCTGGCGACGAACTGCGCTTCAAGGTGCCCTGCATATTCGAGGTGGAGACGGGCCGCGCGCTCATACCTTCCACCGAACTGTTCGCCAACCAGTACGACCTGCACAGCATGAGATGGAACGCCGACAGCAAGGGACTGACCTTCGAGTACAACGAACGCGGCCATAAGGTGTACCGCCTGCTGGAGATGTCGGCCACGGACGGCAGCGTGCGCACCCTCATTGAGGAGAAAGAGGAGAAGTATGTGAACTATCCCCGCATATTCCGCCACCTGCTCGCCGACGGCCGACGCATAATCTGGAGCAGCGAGCGCGACAACTACAACCACCTCTACATGTACGACCGCGCCACGGGAAAACCTATACGGCAGATAACGAAAGGCCGCTGGTATGTGCGCGGAGTGCAGCATGTGGACGAGCAGAACGGGGTGATATACTTCTCGGCAAACGGAGTGAACAAGGACGAAGACCCTTACTTCATACACTACTACCGCATAAACTTCGACGGCTCCGGCATGAAGGAGCTGACGCCGGAGAAGGCGATGCACCGCTGCTGGTACTCGTCTGACCACAAGTATATGGTCGATGTCTATAGCACACCGCAGCAGGCGCCTGTGGCACTGGTGCGCAGTGCCGACACGGGCAAGACCGTCATGCCGCTGGAGAAGGCTGACATCTCGGCGCTGCTTGCCAACGGATGGACCGCGCCGGAGACCTTCAAGGCCAAGGGACGCGACGGCAAGACCGACATGTGGGGCATAATATACCGCCCGTCTGACTTCGACCCGCAGAAGAAATATCCCGTCGTGGAATACATATACTCAGGTCCGGGCGACCAGTATGTGCCCAAGACCTTCGCTTCATACAACTGGTGGATGACCTCGCTCGCCGAACTTGGATTCATCGTGGTGCAGGTTGACGGCATGACGACGTCGTTCCGCTCGAAAGATTTTGAGGAGGTGTGCTACAAGAACCTGAAGGATGCGGGCCTGCCCGACCACATGGCGTGGATAAAGGCGGCTGCCGAACGCTATCCGAGCATGGATACCACGCGCGTCGGAATATTCGGAAGCTCGGCCGGCGGACAGGAGGCCATGGCCGCCGTACTGTTCCATCCGGAGTTCTACAAGGCAGCCTACTCGGCGTGCGGATGCCACGACAACAGGATGGACAAGATATGGTGGAACGAGCTGTGGATGGGTTATCCGGTGGATGAGGCTTACAGCCGCAACTCGAATGTGGACAATGCCCGTCTGCTGACGCGCCCGCTGATGCTCGTTGTGGGTGAGATGGACGACAACGTGGACCCTGCATCCACCATGCAGGTGGCCGACGCACTGATAAAAGCGGGCAAGAATTTCGAGCTGGTGGTATTGCCCGGAGTGCGCCATACCATGGGTGAGAACTTCGGCGAGCACAAGCGCTACGACTTCTTCGTGCGCCATCTCATGGGCGTGGAGCCGCCGTCGTGGGACAAGATTGTCAGAAAATGATGAATCCTCAACCCGAACCGGTCATTAGAGTTCTTGTGGACAAAACGCAAAACGATGATGCCTATTGCGGCTTATACTCTGGTCTGCCGCTTAATCGTTGCTTTGGAAACAATGATTTCCGCGCAAAAAGAAAGTATTGTTTTATAATGACCGGTTCGGGTTTGATGATATATTTGTTGGTATGCGCGCCAAAACAGCCGCGCCTCCCTGTCGCAACCATTGTCAGACATACTGACTGTGCGGGCAGGGAGGCGCGTTTTTTATCATACTCGGCCGTTGAGGCTGAGCGTCATTCCATGGTTTCCTTCACTCCGTTGCCGGGCAGATGCATGCCCGCCATGACCAGATGGTTTTTCTTCACATAGTCAATGTATTTCACTCTCGACTCCACAGCCTTCTTGCAGTCCATGTCGTAGGCGGCGCATATTTCGGGATGCTTTATCTGCAAATCATATCCGTGCATGAGGTCGCCGGCTATCAGCAGTCGTCCTGCCCGATATACGGTGTGGCCAGGCGTATGTCCCGGCGCGGCCATGGGCTTGATGCCGAGCGGCAGAGTCTCGTTGTAGCCGAACCGGTGCAGGCGTCCGGCGTATGCCTGCATTGTGGCAGCCGCGTTGTCGGCGGTGCCCCGCTGCTCCTTATTCACCTTTTTGGCGTTGGTTATCCAGTAGTCGTATTCAGCCTCGGGCACATAAACCTGCGACTTGGTGAATACGGGTTTGCCCTCGTGCATGAGTCCACCTATGTGGTCGCCGTGGAAGTGGGTTATCATGATGTAGTCGATGTCGTCTGGCTTTATGTCCATTGAGTCGAGCAGAGCCATGAGCTGTCCGCCCTTGTCCATGCCGTTTCCGGTGTCGAAGAGAGCCATTTTGCCGTCTTTCTCCACGAGGAAGCAGCTGATTGAAGCCGGCACGCTGCCTTCGGGCGACAGAATGTTTATGCTGTCCGCATCGTTCTTGCCGTAGAACAGGCTGTTGGGCATACGTTTGTCGTCCTTGTTGTCCTGTATTGCCGTGAGTGTGAGCGAGTCCATCGGCATCATTGTGATGCCGTTTGGCAGTATTCCTGAGTCCGCTGTCATTTTCTTTTCGTTGTTATTGCATGCCGACACAGCTATTATTGCTGTGAGCATGAGCATAAGGCCTGCAGATCTTAATTTTCTCATAGCTTTCATGTTGTTGGGTGTTTACTTTTTCTTGTTTCCTGCGCATGTCTTATCTCCGTGGCGGCGTCGGTGTGGCGTTGCCGTCCGGCTGCCCGTGTCTGCCGCCATGTCCGGCATGGCATTTCTGCATGCTTGTGCGCAAGGGCAAAAATAACTAAAATGAGGAATAAACGGAAATTTTTTATGTATTATTTGCATTGCCGTGCGCTTTATTGTGGGGTAGCATGAATTCTGCGGTGACGGGTATTATTAGTGAAGAGCCATGGAGAACCGGAATATTCGCCGGCAGCCGTGGAATATCCGGCTGACGGAGTGGGGAGTATGAACCGTGACGGAGTATGAGTCCTCATGATAATGCGTATGTGTTCACATGATAATATATTCAATATCGCTGATATAATATATTCAATACGGTATATGGTTATTCTGCATTGCCGTAACCGTTAAATCATCATCCTGCGTCCGAAGCATCCCTGCCGTGCCTTTGCTCACTCTTCTTGTCAATAATTTTCAAGGCGTATTCCGGCTTTTTTGAGGAAAACCGGCGGGACGTACTTACAATTTTTCTTGACTAAATTTTGACAAAATATTTTCGCAAAAGAGATGTAAAGGAATGTTAAATACGGCATTATAAAGCCTGTTTTACCCCTAACCACATTCTGATATACCCCATAACATAGTCCGGAAAAGCGCATTTCATGTTCTGATATTGCCCATTTCGTGGTGCGAAATAGCCCATTTCAGGGTGCAAAATGGGGCTTTTCAGCCTTCGAAATGGGCTTTATTGCAAGCCGAAATGGTGCATATTGCAATGCGAGGAAATGTCCTTTAAACATAAATCGTTGATGTTCAATATATTATAAAAACCTCTCATAATCCGCGTATTTGCGGCCGAAGGAAAGTCAGTCCGCAAATACGCGCTTATTTTTGGGGGTATATCGGGAAACTCGGAGGGAAAAACCGAAAACCGGTTACAATTTGAAAGCGGGGCATATCGTTCTTGTCTCAGCAGCTGGAAACAACGCTGTCTGTGACCGGAACCACGTTATTCTTATTTAATCCTATTATCATTGAATATATTTTGGACTTTCTTTGTTTTACGGTGGAGTGACGGGAAATGTGTATGACGGACGAAAGGCGGCGTGCAGAAACAGGAAGAAGGGCCTCGGACACATGGAGGAGACACGAAAAAAGCCATGTCGCCAACCTTTTTATCGGTTGCGACATGGCCTGACAGTTGTTATGTATTGAGGTCCCGCGCGGCAATAGAACACGGTGTGCTTTGCGGAACCTCGGTTGTGATGTCATCTTACGAGCACCTTGCGCACCGTCTCGCCGCACTTAACGATGTATGCTCCCGGCTCTATCGGGAACGAAGTACTGCCCTCCACGGTGCCGAGCTGTCTTACGGTGCGTCCTGACATGTCGAACACGCTCATGGTGCATGCCTCTGCAGTAGATATGTTTATCTGTCCGGCGGTGGCTGTGATGGTTGTTCCGTCGGCAGTCACGGCGTTGCCGATGCCTGTGTTGGTGTCAACGTAGATGGTGTTGGACCAGTCGGAATAGTAATAGAATAACACACCGTTGTTTATTGATACGACGGAGTAGCTGAAATTCTCTTCTTGAGGAGAGTCGGGCGTCTCAACATATATACCGTTATTGTAGGTTATGTAATGATTATAAGTGCGTGTCAGTACGGTGCCGGCCTCCATTTCCTGAGTTATCTTTATGTCGTCGACGAACACCATGTCGAATACACCTTGTTCGCCTTCAGGCTCCATGAAACTTATATAGATAGTGTAGTAGTTGCTTTCTCCGAGCTCCAACTCGTATGATGTCATTTCTTCGTTTATTTCTACGTATTGTACACTATTGGCTGTGATATATTCAGTTACAGGGTCGACGTCGTAAAGTATCACTTGCAGTCTTGTTCCCGGGGAACAGTTGACCGCCATCGCCGAGAGATTCATCTTTATCTTACCGGGATTTGCCGTGCTGACTTTGTAGTATGGAGTCATGATTGTGGACATATTGTATTCTGGGGTTTGGTAATAGCTGCTGAGTCCTATCATGCCGTCCGCAATAAAACTATAAAGTCCTATCCAGTCCGGATATTCTGTGTATTGGTCAAACCGATAGATATTGTTGTTATAAATAGGATTTTCTACTGTTCCTACATTTATATCGTCGAAGTGCTCATCTGCCAAGACGAATGTCCCTGACTGCGGTATTGTATATTCAGATCTGACGTGCAGTTCGTATTGTGTGGCGTTTTCCACGCTGGTCCAGTTGGCTCTGAATCCGTCCTTGCTCACTTCTGTGGCCTCTGTAGCTACGGGCGGCTCCATATCCGTTACGGGATTTATGGCGGCTACGATGTTTGACTCGGCCGAGGTGTGAACCCCGTCGGTTGCCTGTACGGAGTAATAATAGATTCGTCCGGGCTGCAATCCTTTCACCGTCAATTTGGTGTCGAGAATATTATAGTCTTGAAGTACATACTGCGGCTGGTTGTCTGAGAAGTAGAACACGTCGAGCAGATAGGATGTAGCCTTGTTCACGGCTATCCAGTTGGCGGTGAATTCTGTGTCTGTAACGTTGGTGGCGTCCATCACTGCCGGTCTGCTTATCTCCGGGTTATCTTTCTGTGTTATTATGATGTTGTCGATAAATATCGGTACATCGGCATATATCTGTATTGTACTTTCTCTGCCGCCTAATTCGCGGAATGGGATTGTAATTGTTTGCCATGTCTCATTACAGCTTGCAAACCTTCTTTCCGGATATCCATACATAGTTTGACTGTATATATTTACAATGGCTTGTCCAGACTGCGCCCGGCATGAGAACTCGACATTGTAGTTACCGTTGTCGGCAGAAAGATCGATAAATGGCGTCATGATAAATGATCTGTTGCCTGTTGAAAGGAAACAGCATCCTCCTGCCTGATAGATATCGGTCCCGTACCATCCGCCCGTATTGGTATAGTCAGGTATTACATTGCTGCCGTCTGTTATGACAGTGTTCATGTCGGGTGCATCCTCAGAGCCTGACGTGAATCTGCTGAAGTCCTCGCTAAATACGACAATATCAGTTCCTTCTGCCTTCATAGGCGTCAGTCTTCTGTCGTTCGTCGCGTTCATGAAATATGGAAGTGTGAGGTGGCTTCCCGTCGTTGGTTTTACGGCAGGCATCATTGCCTGTTGTTTTATGGTCTTTATGCGGTCATCGTTGTCTGCATGCGTGCATGGCGATACGAGTAGTAAACCTAAGACCAGTGACTTTAACAGTTTTTGGGGTTTTAATGTCTTCATGTTGTTGATGGAGTTTTGTTTAAGTGTTGTTCTCTTCATATAAGCGTTGCCGTTGCTTGCAATGCTCACGAGATGACCCCATTTACGGGTGTGTTCGGTTTAAGGCTTTCGCCTTCATTGTGATGGTAGGCAATCATTGTTGCCGATGCAGGATATTGTTTATACGGCAGTTATGCCGGCTGTTGTTGCAATGAAGGTTTGTCTGCCGGTGTGTGACAGTGTCGTCGCGTGGTCTTCCGGCTTGGTTGTAATATATATTGCAAATATAGTGAAAGGTGAGAGCAGAGGCAAAGCGGGAAAACGAGGTTTTACCGTACAGGTCTATGCCGAGCCGCATCCTATATTATGCAAATATAGTGATTAATGGTAAAAATCAGAAGTTTTTTGTTCAATATTTTCTTTTTATTTACTTTATTGTTCTTCGGTGAGAGCTGTGACGTGTAGGTGGAAGAGTATTAATGTGTAGCGTTTATATGGTGGAAAGTGTGTGTAAGGTATGTAGTGTAAACAAGAAAGCCATATCACGTCCCGATAAAGGGAAATGATATGGCTTTCTTATGTTTATTGTTCAGTGCAGCGCGGCCGTTGTTTTCGGCATGCGGAGCACTGAGCGGGTGTATTCATATTTATCTTACGAGCACCTTGCGCACCGTCTCGCCGCACTTAACGATGTATGCTCCCGGCTCTATCGGGAACGAAGTACTGCCCTCCACGGTGCCGAGCTGTCTTACGGTGCGTCCTGACATGTCGAACACGCTCATGGTGCATGCCTCTGCAGTAGATATGTTTATCTGTCCGGCGGTGGCTGTGATGGTTGTTCCGTCGGCAGTCACGGCGTTGCCGATGCCTGTGTTGGTGTCAACTATAACCACGTTGGACGGTTCAGAATATACATAGTCGTCTGTTCCGTTGCTTACGGCTGTGACGTAGTAGTAGAAGTTCTCGCCGTCGGGAGAGTCGGGTGTCTCAACATAGAAACTGTTGTTGTAGGCTGTGTCGTACCTGTAGATGCGCGACAGAGTTGTGCCTGCCTCCATCTCCTGAGTTATCTTCACGCCGTCGATGAACACCATACCGGTTGTGCCGTAGGTGTCGTTGGGGTCGCTGAAGCCTATGGCGATGTAATAGTAGTTGCTTGTACCGAGGTCGAAATCATATGACGTCATCTCGTTGCTGAGAGTTACAAATTGCCAGCCGTTGCCTAATATGTCGCCTGTTTCGGCATCGACGAGTGCCACTCCGAGTCTTGTTCCGTTGGTACAGTTGACCATCTGTGCAGAGATGGTGGCTTTAATCTCTCCCGGATTGGCTGTGCTGACCTGATAGAGCGGACTGTAGAGCATAGAGTAGCTGCCCATCATGGCATAGTAGTTCTTGAGACCAATCATGCCGTTTGCGAGCAGTGTGGTGATGCCCAGCCAGTCGGGATGCTCTGTGTATTGGTCGAGCGAACATTCAATGGAGTTGTACTCGGGAGCGTTTATCGTTCCGCTTGTCACCTTGTCGAATGTCTCGTCGTCGAGAACGAATGTTCCTGACTGCGGAACTTTATACTCAGACACGGTGGTTAGGCTGTAGTATGCGGCGCTGTCCACGCTGTTCCAGTTGGCGCGGAATCCGTCCTTGCTCACTTCTGTAGCCGCTGTCGCCACGGGAGTGTCGAGATCCTGCACGGGCTTAATGGCAGCCATGATGGCCGACTCGTCGGATGTGAGCGTGCCGTCGGTTGCCTGTACTGAGTAATAGTAGAGGCGTCCGGCCTGCAGACCGCTAACGGGCTCGCTGGTGTTGGTGGTCTGGTAGTCCTTGAGGACATACTGCGGCTGGTTGTCTGAGAAGTAGAACACGTCGAGCAGATAGGCCGTCGCGGTGGTCACAGTCTGCCAGTTGGCGGTAAAGCTGTTGTCGGTGACATCGGTGGCATCCATTATCACCGGAGCGCTGATGGTGGATACTGTCTCAGAACTTTCCTTCTGAGTTATCGTGATGTCGTCGATGAATATCGGCGCGTCACCGTAGAACTGTATCACAGTCTGCGAACCGCCGTATCCGTTGAAGGTAGCCACGCCTGTTTTCCAGTTCTCGTCGCAGCTGGCTTTCATTCCGTGCGGTTGCGGTCCGCCGTATGTCTGACTGAAGATATAGACATTGGCGCTGCCCGACTGTGCCCTGTATGAGAACTGGATCTCGAAGTTTCCATTGTCGGCGGAGAGGTCGATGGAAGGTGTCATGAGCAGTGCCTCTGTGCCGTCGGCAAGGAAACAGCATCCTCCTGCCTGATAGATGTTCACTCCGCTCCATCCGTATGTGTTGATGTAGTCCTGCATTATCTCGCCGTCGCTCGTAGTGATGTTTGTCATGTCGGGTGCGTCCTCGGAGCCGGCTGTGAACTTGCTGAAGTCCTCGCTGAGCACAACGGTCGTTGTCTCGCCCGCTTTCATCGGCGCACGCAGACGTGTGTCGGCTGTGGTTGTCATTGCTGCCGGAAGCGTGATGCGGCTTTTCTTTATCGGGTTCACTGCATGCTGCTTTGCCGGACGCTTGGCGCTCCATACGCGGTTGCCGTTGTCGGCTTGCGCGCATGGTGAGATAAGTAATAAGCCTAATACCACTGACGGTAACAGGTTTGTTGCTTTTGATAAGTTCATTTTGTTGTTATCGTTTTTATCTAATTATTATTTTCTTTATGTAAGTGTTGCTGTCGCAGTCAACCTTAACTATATATACACCCTTTCCAGCTATGTTCAGCTTAAGGCTTCCGCCCTCGGTCTGACCTTCGGCAACCATTGTTCCCGATGCTGAATATACGGATACGGCAGCCTTTCCGGCTGTTCTGACGGTTACGGTCTGTCCTTCGGTTTCAACAGTTGTGGCGTCGGTTGATGCGTTGTCGATGCCTGTGGCCAGGACATAGATGGAACGCTCGACCGGTGACGACTCGTTGTTGCCCTCGTAAAGACAAACCACGCTATACTTGTTGATGCCTTTCTTGACAGTTCCGTCGATGAATGTGCGGGTTGTTGTGAATCCGATGTATTCGTCGTTGCGATAGACATTGAATCCGAGCGGGTATTCGGCGTCAGTCGTAGGATTGTAATTCTCGTCGAAGTCTGGCGTCTGTCCCGGTACGAAAGTGTCTTTTGCAGTCGTGGGTTCGAGCGTAGCCTTCATCAACGGATTGAGCTGTATGATGTCGTCGCGCCATACACCTTCTGATAGTACGAGGTTACCGAGTCCCGGAGTGTAGGTGTCGCCGTCGCAGATGATGCGGAATCCGCCGTCGGATGTGTTGCCGTAAACGCCAATCATGTAGTCGTAGCCGGGCTCGATGACTGTAGGCGTGTCAAACTCCTTGACACACCAGTTGCCCGATCCGTACTCGGTGATGTCGCGTTCGTTTACAATCTGCATGTCGTCTGTGCCTGCTGCTGCGCGCCATACTCTTATCTTATAGCTTGTGGTGCGTTGCGATGAGAACGGGAAGAAGCCTATGCCGGTGATGGCGTAGCCGTTGTATGCGCGGAGATCTTTCTCGTTGAAACGCTGCGCGAAGTCGGTTTCGTTCGAATAGATATACTGATATACAACATCGCTGTAGTTGAGGTTCGAGCGCGAGAGGTCAGGGTTCATCTTCCATGTCACCTCAACACCGTTGCTCGTCTCGGTTGTCGAGAGCGACTCTATGCGGTTCTCGGGCAGTCTGACGGTTGCCTCGGCAAACGGAGATACGAGTCCGTTATCATAAACCACATCCACTTTGTAATCTATTATTATGCTTCCCGGATTGTTGTCTACATAGGTCAGCTCCTGTGTTGAGGTGAGGAGTATGCCGTCTCTGAATATCCGGTATTTCTTCACTCCGTCGGCTTCAGGTGCTTCCCATTCGAGAGTCACCACGCCACGCTTTGCCTTTGCCGTGAAGTTTCTGACCATGGCGGGAGCCGCCTCGGCCGTGAAGTCGAACGAAATCTTGCCGTCGGTCTCGCTGATGTTGTTCAGAGAGAAGTATGAATACTTGCCGTCGTTGGAGTGGGTAGACGGAATTGTGACATCAGACCATGTCGTCTTGCCTGTCGATCCGGGGAAAGGCGCACCTGCCGAATTGATGTCGCCGTAGGATTGTGGGCTGTCGTAAGGGTCGGATGTGGCTGAAGCGCACACTGTGTAGAGGCCCTGCTGATAGTCGCAGTTCACGGTGTTGAGGTCGGCGGTGGCGCTTATGCGGTTCTCGTCAACATGATAGACGATGAGTCCGTGCCCCGGAAGCTCCTTGTCGAACTTCTGCACCTGGCGGTTCTCAAGTACGAAATAGTCGCCCTCACGCTGTGTTTTCACCACATATCCCACAGGTTCGTCGGTTGCGGCAGGCATGTCGGTTATGGATGTCGTGGCGTCGAGCACCTTGGGTTCAACCCATCCGAACTGCATCTTCTGCCACATGTTGAGGCTTGAAGGCGTGTCGCCCGGCAGGTTATGCTCGTTCCATATACCGTCGGCCATGAGGTCCCAGATGCCGGTTCCGTTGTAGTAGCCGTTCTCCTCGTAGTCGGTGTCGTAGTAGTCGGGCGCACCGAGGTTGTGTCCGAACTCGTGACAAAGCACTCCGACAGTCGTCATCTGTGTGCCATACTGCGAGTTGCTTATGAGAATTTCGGGCTGTATGGTGTATTTCTTCACGCGGATGTCGCCATACATCTGGTCGAGAAGCTCGCCGCTGTGCGACTATATATCCGCCGTGTTACCGCTCACTTCCTGTCCCATTCCCTGGTGGATGATGGAAAGTCCGTCGAGTTCGCCGTCACCGTCGTTGTCGAACTGCGTGATGTCAAGTTCAGGATCGACAAGTGCGAGAGCGTCGCGTATGAGGTCGGTCATGTCCTCTGTGCTGTAGAGTGACTTCTGTCGTGGCAGCTGCAGCCATCCTACGACAGTTGTCTCTATGTCCAGTTTGCCGTAGGATGTCTCCAGATAGTAGTCGCGGAAACTGCCTGTGCCGTTGTAGTTCTCGGCGTTCATGAGCTCGCGGAACTTGTCTGCGTCGAACAGAGGTTTGGTGTCGGCAAAGTTGACGAGCAGCATGAGCAGCTTGCGCTTGCCCGTAAGCGGGAATGTACCGTTGATCTGTAATGATTTCTTCGGTCCGGTGGTGCCGAATACAGCACCGTCAGCCTTCATCAGTTCATTGCGTCTCAGCAGTCGTGCCCTTGCCGGAGCCTGTCTGTCGTCGCCGGTGTATTTCTGTCCTGCTACGATTGTGTCGTTGTCGTCCTTCGTAGCGTAGCATAGGAATCCCTTATCCGATTTCTTCAACACATATCCGTCGGCCGATTCGAGCCAGTGGCTGTACTCGTCGCCTCGTATGTGATAAGCGACCGTCGTGCCGTCGGGTTGTGTGAATTTAACAAGTTTCGGATATGCCGGCACACAGAAGGCCGGCATATCCGAAATAGAGATAAGGCATAATGATGTAATAAGAATTCTGAAAAATCTCATGCCTATATTGTTACTTTAAAATCTTTACGCTTTCGTTTCCAGCGTTGATGACATAGATGCCATTGCTCCATCCGCTTGCAGGAATGACAACCTCGCCACCGCGAGCCTTGCCGTTGAATACCTGTACGCCTGATACGCTGTAAACTCTTACGCTCTCGCCGTCAGACAATCCGCTCACGCGATAGTTCTCGCCGTCGGCAGATATCTCAATCTCCATGTTGCCTGTTGTCGTTGTTCCGATTGCGTCGGCAATCTTCTGATGGAACTTAACCCACGGCATTACGCTGAAGCTGTAGCCTGTCAGTTCAGAGCTGAACTCGTCGGCTCTACACCAGTTGCCGTCAACAACGTAGTCGCTTCCAGGCAGAGCCTTCTCTGGCTTGACATAGAATGTAGTCTGTTTGTTGGCGTGCTTTCTTGTGTCGAATCCTATCCATGTGCGGTAGTTTCTCTCCTGTGTCTCATCGTAGAGGTCGAGCTCGTCGAATTCGAATGCCACATAGAATGTACCGCTCACATTAATCGGTTCGTCAAAGCTGATAGACTGTCTTACCGGCTGATAATATCCGCTGTCGCCGAATGTGTTGATGAGCTTTTCGGTCTTCGAGCCGAGCGGGTGCTCAGTGTCCGGTTTGCCGTCTTTGTCAGGATAGATGACGACGGTGTATGTCTTTTCCTTATCGTTGATGCTGCCTTCGCCTATGTCGTTGATGAACAGGTTGTACATACTTGTGAGTATAGACAGCGACGAAATGTCGAGTGTCACGTCAGAAGGTATCTCGAAGCGCTCGGCTATTGAGCGGTAGTACGGGTTCACTCCGACTGCGTAGTCGTAGTATATCTCGTATGTATCCGCCTCCTTCACGTTGCCGTTCTCGTCGAATGCAGGCAGGTCGCTCTGCTGGAATATCTTGTCTGTTGACTCAGATGTAGTAGTGAAAGCGTCGTCGGTGTCTGCATCAAGGTCGTAAACCTCTGTTCTGAATACCTGTGTGCTCTCTGTTGTTCCACCTTCGTTTGTAGCCTGGAGCGTTATTGTGTAGGTTCCTGATGCCGGGAATAATATTTCCGGTTCGGCAGCCTGGTCGTCGGATATCACAGCTCCGTTGTCGGCAGTCCATTTGTAAGAATCTGCGTCGGTGCTCAAATTGACGAGTTTCACCTTCTGATCCTTGAATACGAACGGTGAACCGTTGAAGATGGAGTTGAGCGTATTGCCTACATAGAAGAGTGCGGTAGGCGGCAGCACATCGTCCTTTTCTATGACAGAGAAGTTGTCTATCGCGATGTTTCCGTCGCCGGCTTCAGCCGAGCATGCGTACATGGCGAAGCAGTATTTGCCGTCTTCAGCCGGAGTGAAGTCTTTCTCTATCTTCATCCAGTCTGTTACAGGTGTATTGATTATTTCCTCAAGCACTGTTGTCTGTGCGTCAGACTCCTGTGCGTTTCCTGCTGTGAGCTTGAACGACGGGTTCACGTTGCCGCTTCCCGGCATGTAGAGATACATTGATACGGTGTATGTCTGTCCGCCCTTCATGTCGAGCATCGGCGAGTAAGCTATGTCCTGTCTGCCCGGCAGAGCCGAAGGCTGAGTCAGCATATAGTATTCGCCCGATACTGCCGGTTTGTCTTTTATGGCAGCAGTAATCCACGGTGTCTCGCCTGTGCTTGCCCATCCCATAGGCAGGTATTCCTGTCCTGAATAGTGCGTAGCGTCGTCGTAGGTCTCTACATACGGTATCTCGGCCTTCCATGAAGGTTCCTCATCGCTTCCGCTCTCGGCTACAGAGAATGTGTCGAAGAATACATCGCCTGCTGAAGCCAGTACAGAGTTGCACCAGAGTCCGAAGCAATATTGTCCGTCGGTCTCAGGAGTGAACTTAACGGTTACTTCCTTCCAGTCGCAATCGCCCTCTTCTGCGGCAAGCTCATATATCTGAGCGTCAGCCACCTGAGCAAGTCCTGCGGTAATCTTATATCCCGGATTGCGTCCGTTCTGTGCGGCGTTCATCATCTTTACCCATACGGTCATGGTATATTCCACGCCACCCTTCATCTCGAACATCGGCGAGAATGCCACGTCGGCACGGTTGCTTCCCTGCGGATAGCCCGATACGAGAGCGTTAGAACCGCTCTGTGCCTGAACTCCGTACCAGTCGGATGTAGGATAAGTAGCGAATGGTGCTGTGCCTTCGCTTGTCCATCCTGCCGGGAGTTGTTCTTCTGCTGTAGTGTCGAAATTCTCAGAGTAAGGCAGTTCCTTATTAGGATCAACAGGCTCCTCCACGGTTTCTTCCTCTGTTACGGAGAATGTATCGAAATATACATCGCCTGCTGTAGAGAGCACAGAGTTGCACCAGAGTCCGAAGCAATACTGTCCGTCAGTCTCCGGAGTGAATGTCACGGTTACTTCCTTCCAGTCGCACAAGCCTTCCTCGGCAGCAAGCTCAACGGTCTGAGCCTCGGCAGTCTGCGCGTTTCCGGCAGTAATCTTATATCCCGGATTGCGTCCGTTCTGTGAGCCGTTGGTTGTCATCACCCATACGGTCATTGTGTACTTAACGCCGGCCTTCATCTCGAACATCGGCGAGAAAGCCACGTCGGCGCGGTTGCCTGTCTGCGGATAACCCGATACGAGAGCGTTCAGACCGCTTTGAGCCTGAGTTCCATACCAGTCAAGTGTAGGATATACAGCAAATGTGTATTCGCCGGCTACTTCCCATCCTGCAGGAATATATTCCTCTTCGGTGGTGTCGAAGTTCTCAGAGTAAGGCAGCGCAGCCACCTGTGCAGGCTCCTCAACGGTTTCAGCCGCGGTCACGGAGAATGTGTCGAAGAACACGTCACCGGCTGTAGAGAGTACGGAGCTGCACCAGAGTCCGAAGCAATATTGTCCGTCTGCCTCCGGAGTGAATGTCACGGTGACTTCCTTCCAGTCGCATTCGCCTTCCTCGGCAGCAAGCTCAACGGTCTGTGCCTCAGTCGTCTGCGCGTTTCCTACGGTAATCTTATAACCCGGATTGCGTCCGTTCTGTGCGAAGTTCTTAGCCATCACCCATACGGTCATAGTGTATTCCACGCCGCCCTTCATCTCAAGCATCGGCGAGAAAGCCACATCGGTACGGTTGCTTGTCTGCGGATATCCGGAGACAATCACGTTTGCTCCCGACTGAGCATGTGAGGCATAGTCCATTGCTGAAGACACGGAGAAAGTGGAACTTCCTGCCGTTGCCCATCCTTCCGGCATCATTCCTGCCTCGGTGTCGTCGAAGTTCTCCGTGTAAGGATACTCCGCCACACTTTCAGCGGCCTTAGCATAACAGCTAAAGAAGATGCTGAATAGGAAAAGTAAAGTAAAAAGTTTTCTCATATTATAAAACAGTTATTAAATGAAATATTTTGTCAAAAATTATAGATAAATGTGGTTCATCCGACATTTCGAGTGATATGACAATCATGAAGAGCAAACAGCCTTAGCTTAAAATATCGTTCATCTCTGAATCCATGCGCAGTTCTCTTCAAAACCTTAATTTTGTTGTTGATACCTTCCACTGTCCCCGTTGATATATGACAGTCATACCATGCAAGTATTCCCGTACGATATGCCATAACGGTGGAAGCCATCCTCATAAGTTGTGGCACCTTGCTTTCTCCGGCCTGGTTTACCCAGTCGAGCAGAACCAGCTCGGCTGCTTTCCTGTCTGTCTGCATCCATATCTCCCTGAGCTGCTCCTTCAGATAGTATCCTTCCGACAAGGGCCTGTTCATAGCCAAGGCATTCTCCAGTCTGGTCCTGTATTTCTTATCACAGATATCTGCCCCGTTCTTCAACAGCAGATAACGTGTACCCTTCAGCACGTTCCGTCTGTTGACGTTCTTCTCCATATTATATTGCACCCTGCGGATTTCATCGAGCTTGTCATTCATCAGCTTCATCACATGGAAATGATCGAACACATGTACCGCGTCAGGACAGTTTTCAGATACGGATGAGATGAAGGCTGCCGACAGATCGGTGGCGACATATTTGATTTTAACGCCTTGCTTCCTGACCGTTTTCCAGAATCCATCCAGAGAATCAGAGCCTTTACCATTACCCACATAAAGTATACGGCCTGTCCGCAGGTCTACGACTATGGTCTTGTAGACATGCCCTTTCTTTACTGCGAACTCGTCAATACCGATACAGTCCACACCCTCCAGTGACGGAGGGGAATAATGCCTTTCAAGATAACGGACGTGTATGTCCTTTATCGTATCCCACGACACATCCATCAGACCGGAGACATCCTTCAGGCCCATTGCCTTAAGCAGATCTATTACGTAACGTGCAAGACGATGGGTATAACTGCAACTGCTTGTAGCAAAAGGTATCCGTTCCTGCTGGTCATAGGAACATCGCTCATTCATGCACTTATAGCGCTGTACTTTCATACGGATGATCGTTTTCTTACCGCCGATCGGAAGACCGACAAATTCACTGATACGATAGCCGTTCTTGACCAGATGAGTATGACCGCATAGAGGACATGTCTTTTGACGCTCTTTTCTTTCCACATGTAAGATAATTGTGTTACCTTTGTATTCCTCTCTGGTACATTTATGGGAATACAGACCCCACGCATGATATAGAAAACTGCTGTTCATAAGGATATATTTGTTTGTGGTTATTCAAATATACTATATGTCCAGTGGTTTTCTTCTTTTTATACATAACTTTTCACTCCAAATTTCGGAAGAACCAGTTATAAAGAGCGGGGTGTCGTATTCGGATGATTGGTAGGGAAAATGTTGTTGAAAACTAAATTTTATGGCATAAAATAGTTTATCAAGTCGTCGACTACCGTTACACAAATGGATAATTATTAGTGCAAATATAATAATTTTTTCATTTATTTTATCACATTTTAGACTTTTATCTCATAAAAACCATATTATTATTGTCTTTATGTCATTTTTTGAATGGTACACACTTTGCGGTTTGAATGTGGTATGATGGATTATCTGTAGCATTGTGACGACACTAAGATATGGTACGGATATGGGGCAGGGCGGTTTGTTCCATGGTTATTTTGGTATATTATCGGAGTTGCGGTGATTGTTTGTCTTATGCGATGTTGTTGTACATATTATTATATTATAGGATGCGGCTTGGCAATATCAAAATCCGTAAAAACTTCGTTTTCACGTTTGCTATTGCACTCACCTTTCGCTATCTTTGAATAAGATAGGATGCGGTTCGGCAATATCAAAATCCGTAAAAACATCGTTTTTCCGTTTGCTATTGCACTCACCTTTCACTATCTTTTAATAAGATAGGATGCGGCTCGGCAAAGCCAAAGTTCAAAAAACTGCGTTTTTTTATTTGTCTTTGCTCTCACCTTTCACTATCTTTGCCGGCGATAATAAAGAGATAGAAGAGATAAGACATGGGAAAGGGACGGATAGAGCGCGAGAAAAGGGTGGTGCGGATGATGATAGAACTGTATTGCCGACATAAACTGCATCTTAAGGAGATGCCGGAGGAATATGTCAGGCTGTGCGATTATGCTTCGTTGAGACTATTAAAATGTCGTTATGGCGAGCATAAAAAGGCTTGTCAACGATGCAAGACTCACTGTTATGCGCCGGCGCAACGCGAGAAGATAAGAGAGGTGATGCGCTGGGTGGGGCCGCGCATGATGTTCTATGCTCCGATTGCTACGCTGCGCCATTGGCTCGGACGATGATGTCCGTGCTGTGTGTATGAAGAAACATATCTGTCTTTCATGGCATTGTGCCTTTCGGGTGTGTGATACATAGAACGAAAAATAAAATAGGACGGCTGATCATTGTCAGTCGTCCTGCTGTATGTATAGGCGGATACTATCTTTGGATTTAATAGGTAACAGGGAACTCGCTTATGCGCAGCGTGGTGCATCCGTATGGGATGAGCGTTATCTCCTCCACCGGGGCGTCTGTGGGTATTCCGTGGAACGGCATGGGGCCGGCCGTCTCGTTGTATAGCTGCCATGACGGTATCTCCTTGGCCTTCAGCTTTATCTGTATTGGTGCGTTCTCCGGATTCCATGGATAGTTGCCTTTTAGTTTCTCCTCGTCTATGATTACCTTGTTTGAATTTACGCTCAGTATGCCGTAGTTCCACTTCGATGGCGATGTCACCTCATAATAGTATTGGCCGAACTGCGCCCTCTCGTTCTCCGGGAATTCGCACTTCTTCCACACTTCCTCCATCTTCAGCCCATAGACCAGCGGTCCGCGCTCTATGGATATGGCATTCTCATACCATGAGTTTCTGGTCACATGCATTGGGAACGATATTGTGACGACATCGTTGTCGTGCCACACACGGTCTATTTTCATAGTTTCTCTGTCGATTTTATGCGGCACCTTGTTCACTTTTACTACAGGTTCTGAACACCATCTCGGTATGCGCAGATGTAGCGGAAACCTTACGCCTTTCTTTCGGTCGGCCTTCGAGTTGAGGCGCACGGTCATCTTTATCTCGCCGTCCATGGGATAGAACGTTTCCTCGCTGATGGTCACGGAGCTGCCTCCGCCCACCTTGGCCGTCACTTCCGACGGCGAATAAACCAGCGCGGCCAGTCCGTTGTCGGGTGTGGCATACCACAGACTCTGCGTGAACTTGGGCCATCCCTGGTGCATGTTGGAGTAGCAGCACGGATATCCCGATAGAGTTCCGAACACAATGTCTGTTCCTTTATGCGTACCTTCCTCGTAGAAGTTGCGCATGTGGCGTGTTATCTTCACCTGGTTTGCCTGCTGGAAATACTGCTTATACATGAAGTCGTCGGTTATCTGCGTTGGCAGAGCGTTGAACGCCACACGCTCCAGATGGGCAGCAAACTCCATGTCGCCCGTTATCTCTATCATCTTCTCCAGCGAGAACATCATCTCCACTGCCGAGCACAGCTCCGAACCCTGTGTGGGCACATTGCCGTGCAGACGCTCGTCGCCGCCATACATTCCCTGCGCCTGTCCGTTGAAGCGCCGCAGATCTCTCATTCCCTTCCGTATGGCCTGCAGATATTTCGTGTTCTTTGCCTGCTGGTAGTATATCACGGGCTCCTTCAGTCCCTGCGCCAGATTCACACAGTGTATTCCTCCCATGCTCGACAATACGTCGCCACTTATGAACATATCCGTGAAGTCCACGGCCTGCTCATGTATCAGCTCTCCCAGTCTGAGCAGTGTCTCGTCGCCCGTTATGTTGTATAGCCAATACACGGCCTGCAGGTTGTCGCACGCCCTGTACTCCGCCCAGAACGTCCAGTTGCCCAACGGTTTTGTGGGCAGGGTGGCGAACTGATAGTAGAAATATTTTGTCATGAAGTCGATGACGCGCTTGTCCTGCGTGGCCGAATAGTATTGCTGCATCACCTTCAGCATTACCATGCGCGGCCACCAGTCGGCTGAGTTGTCGCGTTGCAGTCCGAACTCGTAGTCGTAGTCCTTGGCCGGTCCGAAGTATCCGTCCTCGCGCTGGCTCTGCAACGTCCATTCTATCCACGGCTGCACCTTCTTCTTCAGCTCGTCGTCGTCCAGAATATATGCCAGCGGCAGCAGTCCGTCTATCCAGTAAGGACCGCGCTCCCACTGGTCACCATCGCCACCGAGCCATCCGTTGCGCTTTCCCATCACTTCGGGATAGAGCGTGTCCATGTGTCCCGTCGCGCCGTTCTTCTGTCGTTGCAGCATCTCGAGTAGCCACCCTTTTGCCTTGATGCTGCCCAGCGGCAGCTCGATGTAAGGCTTCTGCAGCAGAGGTTCGCGGTTGTTGGCATAACAAGTGGTCTGTGTCTCGGCAGCTGTCGCGCCTGTTGACGCTATCAGGGCAAGTGCCGCCGTTGCAATGAGCGTTCTTATCATAGTTCGATTGTTTTGTTGTTTGGTTTAGTAATGTGATTCTGACGAATTATTATAGCTCGCGATATTCTGGTGGTTAGCGGAATGTAGTGCTGGATTTTGATTCTGCTTGTAAACAATAATTGCTATAGCCACCGAGAACAAAGTTAAGGAAATATTCTGTATTGTGGATTATTCTGGTAGATTTTTTTGATGCTTTAGTAAGATATACTGAAAAAACATCGATTTATATAGAATCACCTTGATTTCTTTGAACGGTATAATCTTAACTATTGTATAAATCAAGGAAATAAGGTTTAAATAAAGTATATATATGTTGTGAACATATTCTAATGGTAGAGATAGAAAACTAATTAATAGGAAAGAGATTAGAGAATTATCTATATAAAGCATATAAAGAACTGAAATATAGAATGAGTATAAAATCAACTTATTGAGTAAAAAAATTCATTGGAAGATATGAGTTTATCAAAAAATCTATATTTTTGTAATTGGATAGAGCTAACTCTTTCCAAGACGTATTTAGAAAAAGAAGAAGCGTTATGCTTATCTTGTACTTGAAAACGTAGGAAATTTTCAAATAGATGCAAGGATAGCATAGTGGTTCTCACGCTATAGCGTGGGCTGCTATTGTTACATCTGCATCTATGGTTTCCTACGACCTTCAAGTAAAGAGTGTAGCTGTGCGGTTCACGCTTTTAGTTGAGTAAAATTGATAATTTATAAAATGAAACAGATTAAGAAACTTGTAATTTTTTTCTTGTTGATATTAATGTCTACGCAAGGATTGTTTGCACAAAATTCTCAACAAATAGAGGAATTTATATCTTATTTTAGAGATAATGCTCAGTCGTTGGATCCAATAGAGGGCCTATACGATTTTGATATTACTTATAATATTTGGTCAAATTATGCAGGAAAAGAAACATTTACGCAACATTTAAAGTGTGTCATTAGATTCCTTTCCCAAGAAAATGGAGAAAAAGTATTTTTTATACGTTCCTGTTCTAAAGAATTAGAAGGGCTTGTTGGAGACATATGTAAATTAGGAGATTCTGGATATTATATATTTAACCGTTTTGATCAACAGGGTAAATCTCATAAAACAAATTTTAAAATGAGAGATCTCTTTTCTTTTTTTATTAAAGAAGTCCCAATAACTAATAATAGTGCATCAATGCAAGTTAGTTTAACTGCTGCAAAGATATTTCCTACAAAAGATGTATATACAGAAATAGATTCTAAACAAGATATAAAAGAATGGTCTGGAACTGGATTCGCTCTTCAAAACGGATATATTGTAACAAATTATCATGTAATCGAAAATGCTAAGACTATATTCGTTCAAGGAGTAAACAGTGATTTTCAGGAAAAATACAATGTAAAGGTTATAGCTACGGATGAGTATAATGATCTTGCATTATTACAAATTTCAGATAATAGATTTAATGGCTTTGGTACTATACCCTATAATGTTAAAACATCTGTTTCTGATGTTGGCGAAGAAGTATTTGTTTTAGGCTATCCTTTGACCAGCACTATGGGAGATGAAATAAAATTAACGACAGGAGTAATAAGCTCAAAAACAGGCTTCCAGGGCAATGTGTCTTTATACCAGATTTCAGCACCTATTCAACCAGGTAATAGCGGTGGTCCTTTGTTTGACAATAAGGGAAATCTCATTGGTATTGTGAATGCCAAACATAAAGGAGCTGAGAATGTTGGTTATGCGATAAAAACATCTTATTTGAAAAATCTAATTGAAAGTTCTATCTCTACTTCAATATTGCCAAATAATAATCAAATAGCAGAACTACCATTGACAGAAAAAGTAAAGAGCTTAAAAAATTATGTGTTTATGATTACCTGTTCAAATATAGGCAGTAACTCTACCTATTATCCATCAAATTCAACTTCTATTATAAAAACAATAGAATATCCTACAGTTAGCAGAACGACTGCAAAAACAGAAAAAATAAAGAGTGTGAAATTGGCAAAAGATTATACTGCTATTGAAATTACAAGTAATAATCAGTCAGGAAATTCTTATTACCAATGGTACAATATAGATAGGAATACATATATATTAGTAAATGGAATACGATATACATTAACAAGAACGGATGGCATTGAAATTGCTCCAAAGAAAACATATTTTTCATATGTAGGACAAGATGTTACATTCACGTTATATTTTCCTCCAATTTCGGATACGGCAACGTCTATAGATTTAATAGAATCAGTTGATAGTGAATGGAAATTTTATGGAATAAAAATCAGATAAATATGAAAAACTGGGATATAGATTTATGTGACGAGCAAATTAAAAAAATACCATTAGCAGGAAGAAAGTCCATTTCCATTCTTTTGGGTGCGGGATTTTCTGCTCCCAAAGGTTATCCTATAGGAAACGATATGAATAATGGATTACTTAATTTTGATGATAAAGAGGTCGATTTTTCACCATCTGGCGAATTTGCAATTTCTGCAGATGGACAAAAACCGAAATTTCAAATAGAAGGAGTATATAATGTACATCAGAAGTATTTTATTTTTTGCAAACGTCTGATAAAAGAATATGCAAAAGCACATAATGGTGAGTTTGATTATGAGTTATTTTATGACTTTATAAAGTCTGATAAAATAAGGGAAAAACGCTATCAGGTTTTATGTGATGATTTGCTAAGTGAAACTGAAAGTTTTGAAAACTACTTATTTAATATTTCGCACATTTATAATCAGATGGCGGAATATTTACTTAAAGACCGAGATGGAAAGAATCGTTATGATGACGAGCCGTTTAAAATCAATAATGTCGAAGGTTATAATGGCTTTCTCGATTATTTATCTCAATTAAGTCGTGAGTACATAATAAATGTACATACATTAAATCATGATTTGTTATTTGAATCATTTAATAATACTGGATATATAAATGGTAGTATTTCCGATGGCTTCGACGAATATGGTTCTGAGTATTACGGAAGATTAATGCATGATAATCGAACATATCATTGTCGTTTGGAAAGATATACGGGCAGATATAATACTCCCATTCGATTATTTAAGCTTCACGGAAGCCTTGATTATGTCCCTTTTTATCGAGAAGTTGAAAATGGATTTATGATACCAGATAAATATGTTAAGATAAAATGGGGAATGGGTGCTGATAACATAATGAAAAGCAGAAAATCAAAAATAGGATATGATTTTTCGCCTTTTGAATATCATGCTGATTTTTTGACAGGAACTACATCTAAGATACAACGTTATAACGAGCCGTTATTATTTAAGAAACTGTTCAAAAGATTTAAGAAAAATTTAAGACAGGCGGAAAAATTAATTATCATTGGATATGGTTGTAAAGACGAGGGTATTAATGAGATAATAAAAGAATACTTTGATTATAATCATAAACAAGCTTTTATTATAGACAAATACGCTCGTGAGATGGTTTCAGAATTTGGTAAGAATATAAATGCAGTTCTTCATAAAGTTGATATAGATTTTATTAACCCAAAACTATTCGTATAGGCTCTGTTAGATAATTTAGAATATAAAACAATCCTATTATTTTTTGCGATTCATATGTCAAGATTTAATAGGATTGTTTATATTATGCAACCATAAAAGTTTTTTGTGTGTAATTTAAGATAGAATGCAGCAGATGGCACGGTTGCTAAACCGTTACCCAAAAATTGAGTAATCTCCACAAAGTATTCTATATATGAGGCGATAATAATTTTATTCCATGATTACGCATAATCTTTGACATATCTGCTGGATTATATTAATACAGTAGAGTTTGAGAATTAGAGAGTTGAAAGAATTTTTCAAAAGTTGGACAGATAGCATAAACCCAAATCGGTCATTAGAAAGGGATCTTTCCTTATATTTCTAATGACCGCCATTA